>BNJS01003547.1_pt1 | contig 260190 bp, 266 predicted proteins | sample 8540461 | NCBI WGS metagenome assembly BNJS01 (sample SAMD00202454, study PRJDB9452) | human saliva metagenome | isolation source: human saliva | place: Japan | reverse complement strand
TTCATACGATAAAAAAATCAATCACTAGACCAGCAGGGCCTTTAACTAGCAAAGATTCTGTTCCCCAATCCGTTTCACAAGGACCGTGTAAAATCTCGGCACCAATTTCTTTTAACCGCTTTTGGTTCTGGTCGACATCCTCAACCTCAATGTGTAGAATGATTCCTGACTGAAAATCTTCCAAAGGAATCAAATGATTTTGGGATAACATGAGACAGTGACTGCCAATCGTAAATTGAGCAAAACTGTCGTCAACATAATCTGCCTTTTTATCCAAGATATGCTCCAAGTCAGCACAGACTTGGGGAACATTTGAAACGATGATATCTATTTGATTTAAATTCATTTACTATCTCCATAAAAAGACCGGATGAATCCGATCTTTTCAATTTTCTCTCTAAGAAAATCAAAGAATAAACAAGGCATCGAACCGCAGGCAGTACTGAAGTACGGCAAGGTGAAGATAAGGCAGTTTACATTTGATTCTCGACGAGAGGAATTATTTGATTGCGCGTGATTGCAATCCTTCTTCTTCCAAGAAGAGGCGGAATGGTACGAGTTCTTCTGCTTCGTATTTTTCCTTGAAGGCTTTGATCGCTTCTTCTGAATAAAGTTTTGGATCCAACTCAAGTACTTCTACTGGAAGTGGACGGTGTTGAGTGATGCGAGCATCGATCACAACTGTCTTACCTTCTTTGTTGAGTTTCACAGCTTCAGCAACAACTGCATCGATGTCTTCGATACGGTCTACTGTAAATCCAACAGCACCTTGCGCTTCAGCGATTTTCGCATAGTCAGCATTAGGGAAGTCACAACCAAACAAGTGTTTGTTTGTGTCTTCGTATTTGTCCTTGATGAAGGCATATTTACCATTTGAAAAGACAACGTTGATAACTGGAAGGTCGTATTGAACGTTGGTAATCACGTCTGGGTAGCACATGTTGAATGCACCGTCCCCCATGATGTTCCATACTTGGCGATCTGGATTGTCTTTCTTAGCAGCGATACCACCAGGAAGGGCAATACCCATTGTCGCAAAGAGTGGAGATGTACGCCACATGTTCTTAGGTGTCATGTGAAGGTGACGAGTAGATGTTTGAGTAGTGTCACCTACGTCGATTGAGTAGATAGCGTCTTGATCAGCATGTTTATTGATTGCATTGTAAACTTGATACAATTGCAATTCACCCTCAGTTTTACCTTCGAGTTTGTTCATGTAATCACGCCAGTTTTGGTTGTTCTTCACGTTTGCACGCCACCATGGAGTAGATTCAACTGGGTTCACTTTGTCGAGGATCGCTTTAGCTGCTTGACCTGCGTCACCAAGGATTGAAGCGTCAAGGGCGTGACGTTTACCAAGTTTGTAAGGGTCAATATCAACTTGGATGAATTTTTCAGTGTTCTTGAATGCTTCGTAAACTTCAGCAAATGGGAAGTTTGAACCAAGGAAAAGAACTGTGTCTGCTTCAAAGACCACTTCGTTGGCTGGCTTCCAACCAACACGGTAAGCAGAACCTGTCAAACCTTCGTAGTTCCATTCGAACGCTTCGAAGTTTTTACCAGTTGTGATGATTGGTGCTTTGATTTTACGTGACAATTCCGTAATCACTTCACCAGCTTTCACACCACCGTAACCAGCGTAGATAACTGGACGTTCAGCATTGTTCAAGATTTCAACCGCTTTGTCGATTTCAACTTCGTTCAAAGCAGGAGCGATGAATGAACGCTCGTATGAACCTGAACCGTAGTATGAGTTTTCGTCGATTTCTTGGAAACCAAAGTTTACTGGAATTTCAACGACAGCTGGACCTTTTTTAGAAACGGCAGCACGACAAGCTTCGTCAATGACTTTGGCAATTGTTCTGCGTAAGCTACACGTTTGTTGTAAACAGCGATACCGTTGTACATTGGGTTTTGGTTCAATTCTTGGAAGGCATCCATGTTGAGTTCGTTAACTGGACGTGATCCAAGGATCGCAAGGAATGGAGTGTTATCCATCGCTGCATCGTAAACACCGTTAATCAAGTGAGTCGCACCAGGTCCACCTGAACCAACTGCAACCCCGATAGATCCGCCAAATTTAGCTTGCATAACCGCTGCAAGAGCACCAGTTTCTTCGTGGCGAACTTGCAAGAAACGGATATCTTTGTCTTCAGCCAAAGCGTCCATCAATGAGCTAAGTGTTCCTGATGGGATCCCGTAGATGGTATCTACGCCCCATGTTTTCAATACGTTGAGCATTGCTGCAGATGCAGTAATTTTCCCTTGAGTCATTCTAACTCTCCTTTAAATCTATTTTGATCCTTTAAAAATGCAGCATAGCGCTTCTACTTCATCTTTGCGATCAGATTTCGTTTTGAAAATGAGTTTTTTCTGACATTTCTCATGAAAACGATTTACAAAACGATTACAGTATTAATTTATCACAAAGCCTATCACATGTATAAGAATTTGCTCAGAGATGCTCTATAACTGTTACATAACACCGTATCTCATTCTGTTATATTTTGGCAACATATCGGATAATAGTTCTCCTAAAACGCATAAAATAAGTAATTTAATTTAAGTAAAATTAATACAAAAATTGACGATCGGTTCATCTGTTACACTTAAAAGTAAAAAATCCTAGCAAGAAAATCTCCTTTTCTTGCTAGGATGTCTTATAATTCTTTTTGAAGCCGTTCACTTAAAACTCTATACCCCTCAATCGTTAAATGAAGACCATCTGTTGTATAAGCTGGCTTGAGTTGACCATCTGCTCCGAGCAGACAGTCAAAAACATCGATAAATTCGACATTTACCATTCCTTCAGCTAGATCACGATAGGCCTGATTCAAAGCCTGAATCTTTTGGTTGCTCCGGATATAGACTGTTCCCTTATAGATTGCGCCCTCATTAACAGGGAGAACCGAAAGGAGTTTGATTTGAGCCAGGGGTAAGAGCCGTGCTATCTGCTGTAGGATACTGGTCATATGATCGATGGTTTCCGACAGGGGCATCTCCTTACCAATATCATTGGTTCCAATCAGCAAGAAGACCTTGTCCACCACTTGGCCGAAAATGTGGGCGTCTAAATGGTGGTCTAAGAGGTCTGTCTTATAGCCTCTGATGCCTCGATTGACCAAATACTTATCTGTCAAAAACAACTCTTGAAGAGGATAGTATTCGACGATGGAGTCCCCTATAAAAAGGATATCTGGTTCCCTCAAAGGATTTCGATTGAGCTCTCGGTATTTGTTTTGTATTTTTTCCTGTTCTTTTAACAGCCAGGTTTCCAATAATTGTACAGCCATGAAGACTCCTTTCTTTTAGTATGGTAGCATGAAATCCACTTGCTATCCAAAGGAGTGATCTTACAGCGATGCATATGCTAACCCAAATCTAGTTCCCCCTCTAAATAGGCTTCGATGATTCTATAGACCCCACCTTCCTGGTGAGACGGCGCGGAATATAGGGCTGCTTTTCGAGCATGCTCATCCGCATTTTCCATCGCATAGGAATAAGTCGCCAACTCAAGCATCTCGACATCGTTTTGACTATCGCCAAGGCCATCAAGTGGCCACCATCCACGCCCCAATGTTCTTCTAGAAACTGAATAGCTGTAGCTTTGTTGACCTCAGGTTGCAGAATATCAATGGCTCCATAGCCACTGGCAGCTGGAAGAAGGCGCTCCCCAAACTCTTCCCTAATTTCTTGTACGAAAGAGGCTACGTTTTCTGGTTCAGTGACGACACTCAACTTGAGGACATGCTCACCATGTTCTTGGACTAAGTCGTCTACAAACTGCATCCGTTTGTAAAAAGCAGTAGCTAGCTCCGGCGTCATCAATTGTTCTAAAAGAGGAAATTCTGTTCCCTTCTTAGCAAAACCTCCAGTAAGGCTACTCACGACCAGATGAAGCTCTTGCTCGCGTCCCGCTAGATGACGTAAAACTTCCTGTACCAACTCTTCAGGCCAGGTACACTCTCGGATCAATTCTCCTTTTTCTAGGACTCGTGCCCCATTCGCTAGAACCAGGGTAACTCGGTCCTTTATCTCTCCTAATACATGGGCCATTCGACTATATCCATTCCCTGTCGCAATGACAAAAGGAATTCCTCTTTGATCTAGTTGATCTAAAATAGCACTTAAACGCTCACGATCAATTTCTCCTCGCTCGTTCATGAGAGTCCCGTCCATATCTGTTGCAATCATTTGTATCATATCGCCACCTCTTGGCCTTATTCTATCCCTATTATACACTTTTCTTTCTTGGTTTAGGAAACATCTTTCCCCAAAGACCTGCTCTCCTTCATCTCTTCTTAAAAATTAACAAAAATCTCATCCCTTCTCTTTAATTTTTTGTCCAATTTTATTATAATATAGATAGTAGAATTTTCCCTGTATAGATCAACTAGCAGACTCTTTCATTTCCAGTACAACATTCGGTCTGCTTTCCCCGCTAAAGACATAAGAGGTAGTAATGAAAACTGACACTCTATACCGACAAACAACTTTTGCCAATAAGGATTTTCCTTTTTCTACCAAACAGATCCTAACTCAAAATGGGCAACCAGACATTTTATTTCACTGGCATACCGATATCGAAATTATTTATGTAAGTGAAGGCACAGCCCAGTTCCATATCGATTATGAGTATTTGATAGCCAAGCTGGTGACATTATCTTGATCCGACCAAATGCTCTCCATTCCATCCACCCTATCCAAAGAGCCACCCATACTATGGATGTCCTCCACTTTAATCTGGACTTAGTTGGGATTAGCCATAAAAATATTGCGACCCTTAAATACTTGCAACCTTTGTACAATGGAGATTTTGAATTTGCGCGCCGCATCCAACCAGACGCTCCAGGCTATGAAGAAATCAAGAGCTGTCTTTTGGACTGTATGAAAAACGGGAGAGACCAAGGCCCCTTCTATGAGCTCCGCATTAAATCCCAGCTTAACGAGCTCCTTTATCTTCTCTATTCTCATCACTACATCGTCGAGAAGAAATTCTCCACAGAGGCCTACCGAAGAGAAGAAAAAATTCGCTTGGTTCTTGATCATATCTCTGATCACTATCAAGAAGAACTCATGATTGAGCAGTTGGCAGAGCTTTGCAATTTTAGTCCAACCCACTTTATGAACTTTTTCAAAAAACAACTGGGGATTTCCTGTATGGAATACATCATTCAATTCCGTCTCAAAAAAGCTGCCCATCTCTTGCAGCATTCAGATCAAACCATCATTGAGATTGCTAGCCAGTCAGGATTCAATAATCTCTCAAACTTTAACCGCCAGTTTAAGAAATACTACGAAACAACTCCTAGTCACTATCGAAAAGCCTGCCTCTAATCAAACCATCAAACAGTAAAAGCACATAGAACATGTTTAAGCCAGATGTTCTATGTGCTTTTAATTTATTTACAGTAGGAACCTGGGATAGAGCCAAGTACCTCGTATCTTTATCAGTTCAACATTCTTTTCAAAGACCATTTCCCTGTTTCTTCATATTGTTCAATTAACTCTTGAGCAGTTAGAGTGATTTCCGAAGGGAAATGGAGGCTTTTTAATGTATTCACCGCGTTCTTAGTCACTGCGGCCCCCTGCTTTATGTGATAATCAAAGACAATTTTTCCATCGACATAGCGACTATCGAAATGATAATTATCATTTACTGCACCAGATGCTACGACTAACTCAATGTCATGACTCGATATCATATACAAGCAATTACGACCAGATAGCCAGCGGACAATGCCCAATCCTGCTCCAATTCGCTCGATGGTATTGGTTCCTTTAAAGAGTTCATCAATAAAGAAATAATGAAAACCAGGCTTTTTTAGATTCTCAATCATTCTGAGAATCGTTTTACTCTCTGTAATAAAATAACTATCTCCAACCTCAATATCATCGCTGACATCCATGGAAGTCATAACATGTCCATAAGGAAGCTCAAAACTTTCACCATAGGCGAATCCCAATCCCTGAGCCAGAATACAGTTAATGGCTACCATTTCAGATAAGTAGATTTCCCTGAGGCATTATCCCCACTAATCACCATATTTTTTTCAAAACTGACATCGTTCACAACAGGATTCGCTATCAAAGGGTGGTACAAGCTCTTGCCTCTGATACCTCCTTCCTTGCTAAAGTGTGGCTGACAGATCAATTCAAAATCACGCTTATGGCGTAGAAGGCTGATAGCCACCTCCATTTCTCCTAGTAGATTGATTGTTTCCTGAGCTTCCTTTTGATAAGATTTCACTTGGTTATAGATATATACTTGAGCAATCTGAGGAATCAAGAAAAGAAGATTAAGATAAATCATAATAATCTCCATTTCTGAACTACCTGTTGGAGTTTGTAAGACTCCAGAAATTACTCCGGCCTTTTTAAATGGTTGGGTAGCCTGTTTAAGAGCCTCTTGCTCGGGAAGTGCTAAACGGCTGAGTTTTTCCGCTGAGGCAAAGAGACGAACTAAGTAACTAACCTGATCCAAGCGAATTTTATTAAACCCATTCCGTACAATAGAAAAAATAATGTTAAAGCACATACTAGTAAACAAGACCGTTAGAGCTGGAATACGATAAAAAGGAAGGAAGAAGAGAGAGAGAACCGGCAAACACGCTAAGAAAATATAAAGATAGAGATAAGAATAATGTCTCCCTGGATTAGCGACAATACTTCTAGCCATATTGTGATTCTTTTTCCCCAATTGGTTCATGATTACCTGAACCCTCAGACGAAGATCAGGCTGACGTTCAAAAAATTCCTCCAACTCCCTCAAAGAGTCATCTGGTTGAAATCTTAGCAAACGCATTTTCTGATACAAAGCTTCTGCTCCTATACTAGACTGCGTATAGTTCAACTGATCAAACACTTTATGTAAAGCCAAATCATACCAAGTTTGATCGTCTACCTGGCTATCTGTTGGTTGGAGGGTAGAAGCTAGCAACATACCATCCACTAAACTTTCTTCAGTATCTTTTTTGATAAAGAATCGTTCTCCATCCCATGCCTTTGCTAATTTTTCCTCAGACGAATCATTGACATATAATTTGTTAGAACAATAACCATGACCAGTCCAATGAGGCCAACTGGCAGCCATCCAAGATTGCCCACTCTCTATTTTTTCCTTCCTATTTCCAATCCAAATGAACGTGTTCTTTCATTTCCTGATATGCCGTATCCACTCGGTCCTTGGTGTCCTCATCCAATTTTTCCCGGTATTTCCCTCCCTCAATCCAGTCCTCTAAGATATAAGTCTGGTAATGATAGAGTTCATAGCCCTCAGGGGAATAGGTCCCCTTTGGTGTCCGGCTAACCCAGGTCGGATGAGCCTTTGCTGTCTTGATTCGTGTTTTACGCCCTACTTTTTCGACCGTGACATCCATCAAGACCCCTCGCTCAGTCCATTGAGCGTTCTCTATCTCTTCCATGGTTTCTATCCGTTGATTCGAAAGAAAATTTCCCATAGAATAAATAATCAGTTTTTGCTGTCCATCCTTATCAACAATTTCAGAAGGCTGAACCACATGGGGATGACCGCCAAAAAAACGATATCAGCTCCCAAGAAATCATTTTATGATAAAGTTTCTTTTGTTCCTCCGTCGGCTCTAGGTCGTACTCAATTCCCATCTGTGGCATAACGATCGTAAGATCTGCCTCCGTTTCAGCCTTTTGGATTTCCTTGCGCATGCGTTCCTCGTTGAGGTCCGACAAACGATTGTCATAATCTTCTTGATCTAAATAAGCTTCCATCCCATTAAAAGCCGTAGGAATAGGCTAAAATAGCAATCTTAATGCCATTGACCTCTTTAATGAGGAGAGGAGCTTGGTCCCGTGTCTCGTGAGGATAGACCCCTACTGTCTGAATTCCAGCATCTTCAAAAGCCTTGGCTGTTGAAAAGACACCTTCTAGACCAGAATCTAGAATGTGGTTGTGGCCCAAGTCCATCACCTGGTAACCTGCCTTTTTGATCGAATCTACTACAGACTCAGGCGCATTAAAGAGGGGGTAACCAGCCAGATAATAATTCGGATTGATGGTTCCCTCGAAATCTCCTAAAACCAAGTCCGCCTGTTTCAACCAAGATTTAGCATAGCGATAATTCTCAGAAAAATCATAGCTTCCATCTTCCTTGGCTGCACTCATATAGAGCAAGTCATGATAAAGCTGATCTCCATTGGCCATGATCCGAGCCGTCCGAGGGATTTGATTCGCATCCAGTTCTTCCTTTTGTTCGATACTATCTGGCATTTCTGTCGCTGTAATGGGAAAACCATTAAATTTTTGTACCCACAAGACTACATTGGCAGCCGCAAATACAGTAATCAGCAAACCATAGACAAACTGTTCATTGGTCAGATGGATCGCTGTTACCTTTTCTAATCCAGCATCCAACCATTCATTGAACATAGTCAGAATATCTTTTCCGACTTCTTTCCACCCTTTCAGAAGATCCTTCCAATCTTTCATCCTTTTTCCTCTTCCCATTCTTTTCTCGCACCCAAAGGACTTTCCCTAGCAAAAATCTGCTAAGGGAGCTAACAGCCCTTTTTTTCATTGTAACACAATTTTGATAAAAGAAAAAAGGTTGACCTAGCATTCACAAAGTTCTTGTTTTCCTTACCTACAAAGCTCCACATGAGGAAGAGAAAAGAGAGGATAACCCCCTCTCTTTGAAACATCCTCTTACTGCAAGTCCTTGATTAAGTTCCCATATCCTTCTTGCTCCATTTCCTCTTTAGGAATAAAGCGCAGAGAGGCCGAATTGATACAGTAGCGAAGGCCCCCTTGTTCTTTTGGTCCATCGGTGAAGACATGGCCGAGATGGGCATTGCCTGAGCGGGAACGAACTTCAAACCGCTCCATCCCGTGACTATGATCCTGGTAATAATGAACCACATCTTTGGCAATAGGGCGAGAGAAACTCGGCCAACCACAGCCAGACGCAAACTTATCCTTGGCAAAGAAAAGAGGCTCTCCAGTCGTAACGTCCACATAGATTCCCTCTTCAAAGGTCTGGTCATAGACATTGTGGAAAGGTCGCTCTGTCGCACTCTCTTGAGTGACTTGGTACTGCTCCTCTGTCAATCGTGCCTTTAATTCCTCTTGACTGGGCTTGGGATAGGTTGCCGGATCAATCAAGGGTTGGTCAGCATCCGTCACATCGATATGGCAATAGCCTCCAGGATTCTTCTTGAGGTAGTCTTGGTGGTAGTCCTCAGCTAGGATGTAGTGCCGCAAAGGTTCTAGTTCCACCGCGATCCTGCGGCCAAGCTGCTCTTCTTGCTCCGCAAACACTTGGGCGATCACCTCACGGTCCGCATCGTCCAGGTAATAAACACCGGTTCGGTACTGGCGTCCTCGATCATTTCCCTGCTTGTTTATGGACAAGGGATCGATCACCCGGAAATAGTAGAGCAGAATCGCTCGTAGGGTGATTTTGTCTGGATCGTAGATGACCTGAACGGTCTCTGCATGATCCGTTTCCTTGATCAGTTGGTAATTGGTCGTTTCCACCTGGCCATTGGCATAGCCCACCGTCGTCTGTTCTACACCAGGGATCCGTGAAAAATACTCCTCCAATCCCCAAAAACAGCCACCTGCTAGATAAATCTCTGCCATCTTTTTTCCTCGCTTCCTGCATTCCCTAAGAGGAACGCTTGACATCTATTAGCTCCATCATAATCCAAGAGGCTCAGATTTTCAAGGATTCTGCATCAAAAATCCCTTCTACTATACCAGTAAAAGGGGTTAGATTATTCTTATTTTTCAAATAGGAAAAAGAGTGAGTAGTAGAAATTCCAAAATGATAGGGTTAACTGATGTAGAAAATCATGAAGGACTAGCATGACCAACACCTCCTCTGAATATCTGTGGACAAACACAAAGCTATCATCAACTACAAAACCACTGTCGGTCCGTAGACCTGTAACTGAGACTTCACCCTGTCATAATGAAAGCAATCATACACTCTCCAAGCTTGAAACGTTGCTTCATCCAAGTGCAGGGCACTCAAACCAATCAAGAAGCTCGCTCTTTGATAAAACTTCTCTAGCTCCATTAAGACACGATTGTCCACACGCTCTGCCTTTTTAAATAGCGAAGGATATAGTCCAGATTTTCCTGAAATCGGACTGCGTCTGGAATGGTCTGGGAATAAGCCAAAAAGGAGTCCTCAATAGCTTGAATAGTAAGCAAGGCTTCCTGAATAAAGTCACCAGCTCCCATGAGAATCACCTTCCTTTCCGAACTTACCAAAAAAGAAACAAACTCAATCTTCACCTAAATCTTTTCATCTTCATTATACACCATTTCACTCCTATCTGAGCAAAATATAGTTGCAAAACAACTGAAACCAGGACCAGTTTTTTGTCACTCTTTGCAGTTTAAGAAAAGCTAAAAAGAACCCCTCCGGTCTTAGTAACGTGAGGGGTTCTTCTCATCATCCTAACTTAATCCATATAGCGCAATTTCCCACGGAAATCTTCCAAGCTTTGGTAGCCTCTTTCTTCCATGATGGCTTTGAGCTCCGCAGTGATGCGGTCAAAAGCTCCCTACTCCTTCTTTATGAAGCGTGGTTCCAATTTGCACCATACTAGCCCCACAAAGGATATGTTCAAAGGCATCGCGACCAGTCAAGACGCCACCTGTCCCCACAATCTGAATTTCTGGATTCAGACGTTTGTAAAAGGCATGGACATTAGCTAGAGCAGTCGGTTTGATGTATTCGCCACCGATCCCACCAAAGCCGTTCTTCGGACGGATTACTACGGATTCATCCTCAATGTAGAGGCCATTTCCGATCGAGTTGACGCAGTTGACAAACTTGAGCGGGTATTTGTTAAAGATCGCTGCTGCTTGATCAAAATGGACGATATCAAAGTAAGGCGGTAGTTTAATCCCCAGTGGTTTAGTAAAGTAAGCAAAAACTTCTGAAAGGATACGATCCGTCATCTCAAAATCATAGGCAATCTGAGGCTTCCCAGGAACATTGGGACAAGAAAGGTTTAACTCCGTCAAACCTTTAAAGTCACTGTCTTGCACTTTTTTCAAGATGGTATGGGTCTCTTCAGGAGACATACCGACGAGAGATAAGAAGAAAGTCCGGTCAGGATCCCTTTCTTGCAAGTCCAATAGGTAATTCAAATAATAGTCCAAACCTTGGTTGGGCAGACCCATAGAATTGATTGAACCAAGTGGCACATCTTGGTAGCGTGGCTCTGGATTTCCAGCACGGAACTCCAAGGTCGCAGTCTTGGTCACAAATGTTCCCGCAGCAGAATTCTTTACTTCTTCAAGTTCTGCAATTGTCATACAGGCCACACCCGCAGCATTCATCAGGCAGTTGTCAAACTCAAAACCTGCAATGTTTGTTTTTGTCGATACCATCTTCTTCTCCTTGGAACGAATTCTTACAGCCATTATAGCACGAAAATGACCTCTAGAGTTCAGAAAACTAGAAATTAAGAAAGAACGTCCGGAAATAGAAAAATCGCCTTGTATTTCTCTCTCTTTCTAGAGATTATTGAATAGAAATACCGTACATCTTCAGATGATTGTTACCTTATGAAACTATTTAAGTCTACTCAAATTCAAGTCGTGAAAATTTTCTGAAAATTCAACTTTTTTCTTTACAAGACAGAAAAAGTCTGCTATAATTGTCCACGTAATAAGCATGACATTGCTTCTAGCAGTGCCTTCATACCCAGTAAGACAGCCCCTACTGGCATTCGTTTCAATAAAAAAAGGAGAAACAAGATGACAACTGCAAAAGAATATATCCAAAGCACTTTCGAAGCTGTAAAAGCTCGTAATGGCCATGAAGCAGAATTCCTTCAAGCTGTTGAAGAGTTCCTTAGCACTTTGGAACCTGTATTTGAAAAACATCCAGAATACATTGAAGAAAACATCTTGGCCCGCATCACGGAGCCAGAACGCGTGATTTCTTTCCGTGTTCCTTGGGTTGACCGTGATGGAAAGGTTCAAGTGAACCGTGGTTACCGTGTCCAATTTAACTCAGCTGTTGGTCCATACAAAGGCGGACTTCGTTTCCACCCAACCGTGAACCAAGGGATCTTGAAATTCCTCGGCTTCGAACAAATCTTTAAAAACGTCTTGACTGGCCTTCCAATCGGTGGAGGTAAAGGTGGATCAGACTTTGATCCTAAAGGCAAGACTGACGCTGAAGTCATGCGCTTCTGCCAAAGCTTCATGACAGAATTGCAAAAATACATCGGACCATCTCTTGACGTACCTGCTGGTGATATCGGGGTGGGAGGACGTGAAATCGGATACCTTTACGGACAATACAAACGCCTGAACCAATTTGATGCTGGTGTCTTGACTGGTAAACCTCTTGGATTCGGTGGTAGCTTGATTCGTCCAGAAGCAACTGGTTATGGTTTGGTTTACTACACTGAAGAAATGCTTAAGCCAACGGCGATAGCTTCGCTGGGAAGAAAGTCGTCGTTTCCGGTTCTGGTAACGTAGCCCAATACGCTCTTCAAAAAGCAACTGAACTTGGTGCAACTGTCATCTCTGTCTCTGACTCAAACGGTTATGTGATCGACGAAAACGGAATCGACTTCGATCTTCTTACAGATGTGAAAAACAACCGTCGTGCTCGTTTGACAGAATACGCTGCAGAAAAATCAACTGCTACCTACTACGAAGGTTCTGTATGGACTTATACCGGCAACTATGACATCGCCCTTCCATGTGCGACTCAAAATGAAATCAACGGCGAAGCAGCGAAACGCTTGGTTGCTCAAGGTGTTAAAGTTGTTTCTGAAGGAGCCAACATGCCTAGCGACCTTGATGCGATCAAAGTCTACAAAGAAACGGCATTCTTTACGGACCTGCTAAAGCTGCTAATGCTGGTGGGGTTGCTGTATCTGCTCTTGAAATGAGCCAAAACAGCCTCCGTCTCTCTTGGACTCGTGAAGAAGTGGATGGTCGTTTGAAAGACATCATGACCAACATCTTCAACACTGCTAAAACAACTGCAGAAACCTACGGTCTTGGTAAAGATTACCTTGCTGGTGCCAATATCGCAGCCTTTGAAAATGTCGCAAATGCGATGATTGCCCAAGGTATCGTTTAATTTGATTCTTTTGCCTCACCTCTGAATCCTTTGGTTTCGGAGGTGTTTTTCTTGATAAAAAAAGAAGATTGGAAAAACCAAATCTTCTTTTTTTTATAAATCATCCAAGGCATCTTTCATCTTGTCAAAGAAGCCTTTTTTCTTTGGATTTACCTTGATATCGCCAGCTTCCGCAAATGCACGAAGGGCTTCTTTTTGCTTGTCATTTAGACCTGTTGGTGTCACCACATTAACAGATACATATTGATCTCCTACAGAGCCACCACGCAAGCTTGGTGCTCCCCTTACCACGGAGTCGGAATTTCTTACCAGTCTGGGTTCCTTCAGGGATGACCAAGTCAACATCGCCGTGAACCGTTGGTACATGGACCGTATCTCCAAGGGCAGCCTGAACAACATTCAAGTTCAATTTATAGTAGATGGTTGATCCATCACGCTCGAATTTGTCGCTCGGCTCAACGTTGACCACCACATAGAGATCTCCGTATGGTCCTCCATTAAAGCCAGCTTCTCCTTGACCAGAGAGGCGGATTTGTTGCCCTGTTTCAACTCCAGCAGGGATTTTCACATTGACACTGTGCGCTTGTTTCTCGTGACCAGTCCCATGACAGGTAGTACAAGGTTCTTTGATTTCTTGACCACGTCCATGGCAGACATCACAGGTTACCTGACGACGCATCATTCCTAGAGGGGTTTGCGTATCCACATTGATCACCCCAGAACCATGACAGCGTCCACAAGTTACTGGACTTGTTCCTGGCTTAGAACCACTTCCATCACATGTCCGACAGCTGGCTTCCCGATGGTACTTCACTTCCTTCTCAGTTCCAAAGATAGCTTCTTCAAACTTAAGATTTACGCGGTACTGAAGGTCGTCTCCTTGACGTGGAACATTTGGGTTGCGACTCGCACCGCCACCTCCAAAGAAGCTTGAGAAAATATCTTCAAAGCCACCAAAGCCAGTGCCATCAAAACCACCGAAACCACCAGCTCCGCCACCGAAGCCACCAAAACCACCGTTGGCTCCTGCAGCACCGTATTGGTCATAAGCTGCCCGCTTTTGTTCGTCGCTTAAAGTCTCATAAGCTTCTTGAACTTCCTTGTACTTTTCCTCAGCACCAGGTTCTTTGTTGATATCCGGGTGATATTTCTTAGATAATTTCCGATAGGCTTTCTTGATCTCATCTTGAGATGCATTCTTTGAAACGCCCAAACGTTCATAAAATTCAGTATTGTTCATTTAAGATACTAAGAGCGAACAGAAAGCGACTGAAATTTAGGAAACCGACAAGAAATCCTGATTTCTTAGGCGGTTTATCTAATTTCCAAGCTTTCCGCTCGAGTTCAATTCTCCGAACGCTCTTTGTTCCTTTCTATTGTTATTGAGTAAGAACCCTCAGAGCTCGGGTTCAATTCCCCGAACACTCTTTGTTCCTTTCTATAATTTTCATGTACATCTTTAGAGAGTGTTTTCTATACTCTGCTTCACTTGATCAAACTCTTGGTCTGATAGAGTAAATATCAAATCCTCTGCTGCATACTCGTTCTGTTCTTTAAAATAGTTGTCCGTATTCTCTGCCAACCCTAAGCTTAGAATTACTTTTCTTGCAAACTCTTGATGGGCAAAACCGATAGCCGTAATGATTTGTTTATCTTGCACAACCAGTTTGGGTTGGAAATTCTCACGTGGAAGAAATTCAAAATAGTCAAAGAAGTTTTGCCAAATTCCACCTGTAAATTTCGTGTCCTTCAACAGACCTGCTTTCGCTAATAAAAGAGGCGCTGAAGAAATGGCTGCAATGAGGATATCTTGCTCACCAAGGTCCCTCAAAAACGAAATCAATTTCTCATCCTGTAGAGCAGGCCCTATATTGATCATTCCTGGCAAAATCACACAAGAATACTCTTCGATACGGATTTGATCTAGTGTTTTCGTTGGTTGACAGGGCAAGCCATCCTCAGAAACCACTATCGAATGATCTGAAGCGACATAATCAATCGTGATATCAAAAGACAGAGCTAAAGTACTTGTTAAAGCGGTTATCTCATAAAGAGAAAAATTAGGATAAATGATACAAAGTACTTTTTTCATACGCAACATCCTCTATTTTACCGAAAAACAGAGGCTGGGTTGCAACCTCTGGATTTCTTCTTATCATTACGACATTCTAAAACAAAGTCGATTATACTTTGTTTTTGAACTAGTAAGGCTGAATTGAGTTTCGGCTAAATCGAGCACGCCCTAACCTCTTGGTGAAAAAGACAAATCTTTCTAGAAACTAAAGTTTCTGCGTCAGATTTCCTATTTTCACTGTGAGGTTTTAACGGGCTTTGCATCTTATTTTTCCGTAAACTCTCCGTCTACGACGTCATCGCCTGCGTTTCCTGTTGCTTGTGCGCCTTCTGCTCCTGCTTGAGCTTGTTGAGCAGCTGCAGCTTGTTCGTAGAGTTTAACCGCAAGTCCTTGAGCTTTTTCGTTCAAAGCTTCAAGTTTTGTTTTCATGTCGTCCAAGTTGTTGTCTTCTTGGGCTTTCTTAAGGTCATCAAGGGCAGCTTGAGCAGCATCACGCTCTGCATCGAAGCCTTTGCCTTCAGTTTCTTTGATTGTCTTTCAGTCGCAAAGATAGCTTGGTCTACTTCGTTACGAAGGTCTACTTCTTCTTTACGTTTCTTATCTGCTTCAGCGTTTGCTTCTGCATCTTTCATCATGCGATCGATTTCTTCGTCTGTCAAACCTGAGTTCGATTGGATAACAATTGTTTGTTCTTTTTGAGTTCCAAGGTCTTTCGCCTTAACAGATACGATACCGTTCTTGTCGATGTCAAATGTTACTTCGATTTGTGGGATTCCACGAGGTGCAGCTGGGATATCAGTCAATTGGAAGCGTCCAAGAGTCTTGTTATCTGCTGCCATTGGGCGTTCCCTTGAAGAACGTGGATATCAACGGCTGGTTGGTTGTCTGCTGCAGTTGAGAAGACTTGTGATTTAGATGTTGGAATCGTAGTGTTGCGGTCGATGAGTTTTGTGAAGACACCACCCATTGTTTCAATACCAAGTGACAATGGTGTTACGTCAAGAAGGACAACGTCTTTCACATCACCAGTGATCACACCACCTTGGATCGCAGCACCCATTGCCACTACTTCGTCAGGGTTCACTGATTTGTTTGGTTCTTTACCAGTTTCAGCTTTAACAGCTTCAACAACGGCAGGGATACGAGTTGAACCACCAACAAGGATGACTTCGTCGATTTCTGACAAGCTCAAACCTGCATCTGAAAGGGCTTGGCGAACTGGAGTTTTTGTACGTTCTACAAGGTCACGAGTCAAATCGTCAAATTTAGCACGAGTCAAGGTCATTTCCAAGTGAAGAGGTCCAGCTTCACCAGCAGTGATAAATGGCAAGCTGATTTGTGTTGAAGTGACACCAGAAAGGTCTTTCTTCGCTTTTTCAGCTGCGTCTTTCAAACGTTGAAGAGCCATCTTGTCAGCTGACAAGTCGATTCCATTTTCTTTCTTGAATTCTGCTACTAAGTAGTCGATGATTTTTTGGTCAAAGTCGTCACCACCGAGTTTGTTGTCCCCTGCAGTTGCCAATACGTCAAAGACACCATCACCGAGTTCAAGGATAGATACGTCAAATGTACCACCACCAAGGTCAAATACTAAGATTTTTTCTTCTTTGTCAGTCTTATCCAAACCGTAAGCAAGAGCTGCTGCAGTTGGTTCGTTGACGATACGTTCTACTTCAAGGCCAGCGATTTTACCAGCGTCTTTAGTTGCTTGACGTTGAGCATCGTTAAAGTAAGCTGGAACTGTGATAACAGCCTTGGTTACTTTTTCACCAAGGTATTCTTCAGCATAACCTTTCAAGTATTGAAGAATCATAGCTGAGATTTCTTGTGGAGTGTATTCTTTACCGTTAGCAGAAACTTTTTCAGAAGTACCCATCTTAGATTTGATAGAGATAACTGTATCTGGGTTTGTGACTGCTTGACGTTTTGCAGCGTCACCAACAATGATTTCACCGTTTTTGAAAGAAACTACAGAAGGGGTTGTGCGGTTTCCTTCTGGGTTTGCGATGATTTTGCTTTCAGTTCCTTCAAGAACTGCTACTGCTGAGTTTGTTGTACCTAAGTCAATACCGATAATTTTAGACATGTGTTTTTCTCCTTAAATTTATCTTCTTTTTTTCTTTTTGATACTCTTCTTAAGTGGCGACGCCGTCAGAGCTTGACCTTCGTCAATCTCTTTGACTAAACTTTGAGCCTAAGGTCTCAAAGTTTGCGAAGATAGCGCCACGGCGAAGATTATCGCCTTTGGTTCGCTTCGCTCACTATTGGCAAAGCCGAACCAATTTTAGTCTTTCTTTCATAGTTTAGTGTCGTTTCGGACAAGTTTTCAATGTATATATATCGCGACACGAGACGTCGAAATCACAGATTTCTGACTTACCGCCTAGTTGAACACGCCCTAAGCTCTGTGTAAAAAAGATAGATTTCCTTGTGTTCATCGAACACTTCGTCAATCTCCTATTTTTACTGTGAGCTTTTTACGGGCTTTGTATCCTAGTTATACACCACTACCATAGCCGGTCTTAGAATGCGGTCATGGAGTTTGTAGCCTTTTTGGAAGACTTGTGCGATGGTGTCTGCTGGATGCTCGTCATCTGCTGGAACTGTTTGGATGGCCATATGGTAATTATGGTCAAATTCTCCGTCCGCTACGATTTCTTCAATCCCTTCTTCTTTTAGGGCGTGAATCAAGCTTTCTTGGACCATTTCCAAGCCCTTCTTCACATCATCTGTCAACCCTTCAACGGCAAGGGCACGTTCGAGGTTGTCAAGTGATGGTAAGATCGCTTTTGCCAAATCTTGGCTACGGTATTTTTGTAATTGTTGACGTTCTTCATTGGCACGGCGCTGAATGTTTTGCATCTCTGCATGAGCACGGAGGTATTTGTTTTCGAATTCTTCGGCACGCGCTTGTGCATCTTCTAATTCAGAAGGTTGGTTACTTTCCTCTACGACTTCTTCAGTTGTCTCGGCAACTTCCTCTTCTTTTACGTCTTCTTTTTTGATTTCTTCTGTCAAGGCATACACCCCTTTCATTTGGTCTTAATTTACTTCATAATGGTTACTGTTGAGGTAACGGTAGTAGTCCGTTAACTTCATGACCAGTACCCGTCCAATAACATTGACGAGGCTAATCACACGCCTGTAATCCATCTCTACGGGACCAATCACATGCATGAGGGCCATCCCACGATAAGGAACTAGGAATTTGTGACTAATCACGGTCACATTTTTCAAGGCCTTCTCTTGGGATTCAGCAACCAGGATCTGGGTCATTTGGTCCTCTGGCATCCCCCCTCGCAACTCGAGAGCTACGTGTTGGGGGTTATCTAAGAACTGATAAGTTTGAAGATCGGCGTAGGTTAAAGATGAAACCTTTCCTTCTACAAAGACCAATTCTTGAAACAGTTGTGAGAAGACGTAATCAAACAGATCCAATACATTGTCTGTCGTCTTAAAATAGCGCTGGACTATCTGTGGAATCTCCGTCCGCAAGCGGTAGTGGATATCCAAGACTGTATTTCCAATGAAGCGTTCTTGAACCAACTGATGGAAGATTTCCAAGTCGCTGGTTAAGAAATTCTTTGGAATCGCAAACTGTACGGTAACAGGCTTTGATTCATCCAAGGTCAATACCGCCAAGGCATCGTGGTTGGATAATGGAACAATCTCAAAACCAGTCAAGCGCTGTCGTGTCGGCTCAACATCCTGGATCACCGCGGTATAGCCCGTCATCTGGGCTAGTAACTTGGCCGTAGCATCCAAGATATCATCTAACTTAAAGGCTTCAAAATCAAAGGCTTTCACCACCTGGTAGACATCTTGCTCATCAATCAACTCCAAATCAAGCGAGTTCTGAACAAAATATTGAAAACCAGCCCGGCTCGGCATTCGACCACTCGAAGTGTGGGCTTTTTCTAGTAAACCTTGCTTTTCGAGGGCAGCCATATCGTTTCGGATAGTGGCACTACTGGATTGAATCACATCTTGCAGTGCTTTTGAACCGACCGGTTCGTGGGTCTTGGTAAAGATGTCGACAACAAGATTTAAAATCTCATTTTGACGTTCTGTAACCATGACCTCACCTCTCTTTCATATTTAGCACTCTAAACACTCAAGTGCTAAACCATGATTCTATTATACACCCTCTCAAGAGAAAGTCAAGAAAAAAATCCAAAAAATTAGCACTCTTTTTTCAAGAGTGCTAAAAATCATTCTTAAGACCGATAGTCGTCTAAAAAAACTATAATCCTGCTTCTTTCAGTTTTTGGATGTATTCTTCTAAGACTAGCTGGTGCTTGGCCATATACTGAGCATTCTCAACACCAACATAGCGGAAATGCCAGTTTTCATAGTCCACACCTGTAATCGCATTTTTCCCTTCTGGGTAGCGGAGAACAAAGCCAAATTGTGGTGCTAGAGCTACCAATTGCTTGGCTAATTCTTCTGATTGCCCTGATGGGAGACTCATATCAATGGCTAGGCCCGTTTGGTGTTCACTAGCCCCTGGCACTTGTACCTGTGTCTGGACTTGCTTCTCTGCTTCTTCATGAGGAAGGCCCGTCGCCTCTAGCTGAGCTACCCGCTCATTATAGAGTTCTGTTTGTTCAGCGACACTCCGATAGCCTGAAATTAAGATTCTTCCGGCGCCAAAGCTCTAGCCGCCGCTAAGAACTGCCGGGTTTGCTCGGCAATCCGACTATCTACTTTTATCTCTTCCACATCTGTCAGTTGAGGGTTCAACTCAGGCAATTTATTGTCCCGATTGACCAAAACCAAGTTCCAATCCTTAGTGGAAACTTGGGGAAGGTCTGTCTTCAGCTTTTCTTCCTTTTTCTCCTGTTTCTTCTTTTCAACCTTTTTCGGAGCTGTCTGTACAGTTTTTTGTTCCCAAAAAGCAAGTGATTGCACCCACTCAGGTTTCAAATAGAAGACAGCCACTCCTGAACCCACAAGGAGCAGAAGTAGGCAGAAAAACCAAATCCAGCCTGTTTTCTTTTTCTTTGCACGCTGATACTTACTCATGTTCTCCCTCTAACTCCTGTGCACCAACTTTACGATAAGACAGATCGCCAACGGCTTCCAGTTTAAATTGGCCATCCTCATACTCAATAACTGTCACACTACCATTGTCCAAGACCAATTCTTTGAAGGCTTTTGGATCAATCAGGTAAATCAAGGTACTGATCGTCATCCCATGACTGACCACGATGGCGTTGCCACCACCTTGAGATTCGACATCCTTGGCAATCGCCGTAAAGCCATCCAAATTCGATCTCGAAGAGTTTCCCAGGACTCCGCCCAGCCTGCTGTATCCACTTCGACAATTCCTTCAGCTAACTCCATCAAGCTTAAATGATGGAAATCATCGACTCGAAAGACACGTGGCAGAACCCCCATAAAGAGTTCCCCGTCGTAGGCTCCATCAAAGCTTCCAAAACACCATTCGCGAATACGCTTATCATAGCGATAAGGAATTTTACCAGTCAAGCCTAATTCTTCTAACACAATTCCCATGGTTTGAATGGTTCGACCCGAGTCACTGGAAACAGCTTGTTGAAACGGAATACCAGCTTGGCGTAGCCCAATCCCCAATTCATGAATCCCTCGTTCACCAGCTTCCGTCAAGGGGCTATCAGACCAACCTTGGGCACGACCAATGGTATTAAACATGGTTTTTCCATGACGGGCAATATACAATTTTGTCTTTGCCATTTTTATCCTCCTGCAATTGTTATCTTTTTATATAAGCTATCTTATTTTTTTACATCAAGTTCTTCTGAGTGGGTTGCTAACCAGTTAGCACCCCGCTTGCGATAAGACTCATCTCCGATGGTTTGGATCGAGAAACGTCCATTTTCGTATTCTACCAGGGTAACACTGCCATTTTCAACCCTTGGATCCAATACAATTTCTGGATTTAAAATGCACACAAAGGAACCGATGGTCATGCTATGACTGACAATTAGGGCATTTCCACCACCCTTGGCTTCGACTTCTTTAGCAATCTCTTCAAAACCATCTACAATGCGTTTTTTCAACACATCCCACGGTTCAGCCCATCCGGCTGTATCCACTTGGTAAATCCCATTCGCTAACTCTTCTAGTGTTAACTTCTTGTAGTCTTCTATATCCAGAACACGGGGAACGACTCCACGGAAAAGCTCTCCTCCATAGGCGCCATCAAAACTTCCAAAACACCATTCCCGGATCTTTTTGTTGAAAGTATAAGGAATCTGATCTGTGAGCCCAAGCTCATCTAAACAATTCTCATGGTTTGAATGGCACGACCTGAGTCGCTAGAAACAGCACGGACAAAGTCCAAACCAGATTCTCTCAAACCAACCCCCAATTCACGGATACCTTCTTCTCCTTGAGTAGTTAAAGGCGTATCCGACCAACCTTGGGCACGACCTATCGTATTAAACATGGTTTTTCCATGCCGAATAATAAATAATCTTGTTTTCACCATGTGATCTCCTTTTACGTTCTTCTATTATATCATTTTTTAAAAGGAAACTGGCAGCGATGACCACTAGATTCACTTTCACTACCTTGGTCAACATTAAAAGCCCTGAGCAAACATCATGCGCCAGGGCCATTTTTTAATTTTTAAAACTATGAACTGGGGCCGGAATTTGACCACCACGGGCAATAAAGTCAGCTGACGAAGCCTTGTTGACCTTCATCACTGGAGCAGAGCCAAGAAGTCCTCCAAGCTCTAACATATCGCCTTCTTCTCCATAAGGAATAATCCGAACCGCTGTTGTCTTTTGGTTGATCACTCCGATAGCTGCTTCATCGGCAATCATAGCCGCAATCGTCGTAGCTGGAGTATCAGCTGGGATGGCAATCATATCCAGACCGACTGAACAAATGGCTGTCATGGCTTCCAATTTTTCCAGGTTGATATGACCTGACTGGACTGCCGCAATCATCCCCTCATCTTCTGAGACCGGAATGAAGGCACCTGACAAACCACCGACTTGGTTACAAGCCATGATTCCGCCTTTTTTCACTTGGTCATTGAGCAGAGCGAGCGCTGCAGTAGTTCCATGGGTTCCTACTACTTCAAGCCCCATAGCCTCAAGGACACGGGCAACCGAATCCCCAACAGCTGGTGTTGGCGCGAGAGACAAGTCCACAATTCCAAACTCAACACCGAGACGGTCACTAGCCATTTGACCAACCAGTTGTCCGACACGAGTAATCTTGAAGGCTGTCTTCTTAACTGTTTCAGCCAAGACATCAAAGCTTGCACCAGGAACTTTTTCAATCGCCCGTTGGACGACACCAGGTCCGGAAACTCCAACGTTGATGACAACATCCGCTTCACCAACACCGTGGAAGGCACCCGCCATAAAAGGATTGTCCTCTACTGCATTGGCAAAGACAACGAGTTTCCCTGGTCCCATTGGATCCGCTTGGGAGGCTTCTTTAATGATACGGCCCATGTCTCGGACAGCGGTCATATTGATCCCCGTCTTGGTCGATCCGATATTGACTGAAGAGCAGACAAAATCCGTCTCTGCTAGGGCACGAGGAATAGAATTGATGAGGATTTCATCCCCCTTTTGGTAGCCTTTTTGAACCAGGGCTGAGAAGCCACCGATAAAGTTAATTCCGATCTCTTTAGCCGCACGATCCAACGCCTTGGCAAAGGGCACATAATCTGTCGCATTGGTTGCTGCCCCGATAATAGAAATCGGAGTGACCGAAACCCGCTTATTCACAATCGGGATGCCGAGTTCTGCCGCAATCTCATCCCCAACAGCTACTAAGTCCTTGGCCTTTGTCACAATCTTCTGGTAGATTTTTTCTGCCGCCTTATCAATATCTGGATCAATACAATCTAGAAGGGAGATGCCCATAGTGATGGTCCGAACATCAAAGTTCTGCTCCTCAATCATAGCAATGGTTTCTGTTACCTGTCTAATGTCCATAAATTCTCAACCCCTATCTTACAAATTGTGCATGGCATCAAAAATGGCTGCGCTCTGGATATTGATTTTGACATGAAGAGACTGACCGAATTCTTCTAATTCTGAACGAAGCTGGGTAAAATCTTTTTTCTCATCCGATGATACGACTGCCATCATGGTGAAGTACTCATCCAATACCGTTTGAGAGATATCATCGATATTGAGTCCCAACTCTGCTACCTTAGTCGCAACACCTGCTACGATTCCTTTTTGGTCTTTTCCGACGACTGTAATAATTGCTTTCATTTCACTGCTCCATTCTATCTATTTGCTTCCATTGTAGCACATTCCCCTTAAAATCACCCTTCCCAACTGGGAACGTTCAGATATTTTCCGCGAATCTAAAAAATAAAGGCTGGGACAAAAGTCCTAGCCTCTTAATTGTTTTTGGATTGTCGAGCAAGACGCAGTGGTTGAGTGGGCTCTACTACGCTAATTTCATCAGCTTTTACAGCCCTACTCAACTGTGCGGAGGTGGGACGACGAAATCGAATTCTAACGAATTACCGATTTCTGTCCCACTCTCTCTATTTTGATGATTCGGTTTCATCATTAAAGATATCTTTCTTCACGCGCACCGTACTTTCATATGTTGCTCCAGCCAGGCGGTCAAACGGAAAGCGACGACTGAGCAAGATGATGGCAAAGGTGATAATCAGGTACAATAAAGCACAAAGAAGAGCAACAAGATCATGGATAAGGTTAAGAGGGAATTGTCCGTCAAATCCTGATTCAAGAGTGAAATCAAATAGAACAATCCTTGGGGTATCAAGTAGAAATAGCCCGCCACTAGAATCCCCCTCCAAATGGTGCGAAGCCATCTTTGCTTATCAAAATGCAAGCGGCATTTCAACAAAGCCATTCCCAAGGTTTTCCCCCGCCACAAAGGAAGCAAGCTAAAGTAAACCGCTAGAACTGCCACATAAGGAATCGTCCCTAAACGCCCAATCAATGCGTAGAGAATAGATACCATCACAAAGTCGATCAAGAAAGCAAGTCCAATCCGAAAGCCAGATACTCTCGTCCCCACTCGGAAAGAACGCTCGTCGATTTCATCTCGTGTTGGCAGTAACCAAACTAAAAACCAACCGAGCAGGTAGCCCACTCCACCACCGGTGGTATTTTGAATGATATCATCGACATCTGCTAGGCGGTAGGGGCCCGGATATAGAAAGTAGAGACCTGATAACTGGGTCAGCTCCAAAAAAAGACTAAAGAGGGCCGTCAGGAAAATCGTCTTCTTAAAACCACACTTAAAATAATAGCGCAGATACATCCCAAAAGGAATCAACATCAGAACATTAAAGGCAGGCACGTAAAAAGTCGGATGCTTAAGGGCCTGAAGCCAAGTGCTTGTCTGCGCCAGATCAAAGGGACTCTCCTTGAAAAATCCACCACAAAGGCAAAGGGATAAAGATTGATCATTTCCGAGTAGCTGGTATGGATCTTACTCGGGTCTGGTAGGGGCAAGACCACCAACAGATAGACCGTCATTAAGTAAAGCATAAAAGAATAGAAAATCAGCACCCGCAACTTATTGACCGAGCCATATTTTCGATAATTCAAAATCATATAAGGCAAGGTCAGCAAAAATGCCAGGAAAGGAAAGAGCTGAACAGCTGTTTTAATTGTAGAAATATATCCCATTGAGTCTCCATTTTATCGTTATAAAATCACCCTTTGTACAATGACAAAAGGTGATTTCTTCATTGATATAGAATATTATACGGCGCCATAATGGAAGAGTCAAGGAAGCAAGATGAAAACCTCGCTTAATAGTCGGATTAATAGTTAGTTCTCCTTCTTAAGCTTTTACTTCCTATAAAAACCAAAAGGTAACTAGCAATCCCCGATAGATGCAGGCAAGTCGAGATCCATCCGGTAATCATTGGTAAAAGCATCAGACTAGCTAGAAGGATTAAGAAAAGATAATACAGTTTTACGGTGCATGAAAATTCTTTCCAAATATTCGGTAAAAGTATGACTCCTCCAGTTATAAAAGCATAGCCAACCGCAGAAATCCCCGTCGCCTGAATTTTTTGCCCCTGTGTTAAGAAGTGAAAGGCGATGGAAGAGATGACTGTCGCGGTAACAAAAACAAGCAAGACATGTTTGGAGCCTCTTTTCCTTTCCAGTAGTCCGCCAAAAGGTAGAATCATGAGCCCATTTAAAAATAGATGGACCCATAAAAACCAGAGGGGGGCTCCTTTACTTCCATGCATCAAGGTTCCACTCATATACTGCCAATAATAAACCGGTTTTGAATGAAAGGCCAATAGGTCGTACATAGCATTCCCATAAATAGAAGTGAGAATTCCTAACAATAAACAAAAGAAAGTTAAAGTACTGACAACTGGGTAGGTTTTGAGGATGTTTTTCATGTTGCTAATTCTCTTCTATATACTTCTAATTTTTGCAGTTCTTCATCTATGTCTATTATACTACACTCCGATTTCTAATTTCCCATTTTATGCCAACTTCAAAGACAATAGATATTAAACAAGAAAATGCCAGTAGATATAGTTGAAGATAAAAATCCAGATCGGTTTCCAAAATGTAAGAAAGTTGCTAAAGGCATGTAAGAAAATAGGTAAACGGATATTTATGTTTCTTGTAGACAGCTGCCAAGAAGAGGCCCGAACAGAAATAAAGGGCAAAGGTGACAGGGTCCCGATATTGATAGATCAGATGAAAGGCCGCAAAGAGAAAGCCCGAAAGCAAAACGTCTAAATGAAACTTGCTTTCTTTAAAGAAGATATTCATCAGATAACCTCTAAAAATAAATTCTTCGATCATGGGAGATGTAACGGTTGCTAGAACAAAAAACAGAGTAGCCGAAATACCAGGGCCATTTAGATAAATAGAGGATGGCAATTTGGTTTGATGAACGACAGGAACAAGCAAATCTTGAAAAGTTTGCAGCACCCATCTTTCAAAAAAGAACCACAAAAGCACCAAAGCAAAATACCCCAGATAGGACCACTTCCATTTCTGTCTGTTTGAATGGGTGGCTATCTTCTGTCTTTTAAACCAAAATAGAATGGCGATGAGTAGCAAAGAGTAGAGAATCAAATACATGAAATAAAGAAAACTTACATCACCATTGAAAACTCCAGTTAGGTAGATACCAAGACCTTCAATCCCAAAAACAAATAGATATAACAGAAACAGTAAAGCAACTCCATGTTTGGCATATTTCATATCATCCTCCACCAACAAAAAATTTTTAGCCGATACTCATTAAATTGCGAAGAAACTTCGCATTTCAAGTGGCCTAATCATCTTACGGAAATATTCCCAGCCATTCGGACCACCTGAAACTGGGGGTGGCCCCATATATATAGTATTAAAAATCGCACCACCTGCTACTGTTGAAAGAAAATCGCTATCTAAACCATCAAATTGTTCCAAAACCTTTGTATTCATTATGAATACCTCCTTATATTTATTAGATTAAAAAATATTGTCTAGTTGCAACTTTGACAATTTTAGTATAGCACACGAAAAAATCTTTAAATCAACAAACTCCTAAATTATACCTTTTTGAACAGAAAGTGGCATCTTCTTTTGTTTTTTACTCCACTTTGATAGAAGAAAACAACCGTTTAGATTTTCTAGCCTGACGATTCTACAATGTATTATCCCTTAATCATCTGGAGGATTTTGTTTTGAAATAGCTGAAGACCGATGTTTCTTCAAATAGAAAACAAAGCAGTAACTTATTCATCCCTCTTTTTCACGATATCGTAAGGACTCACTCCAACTTTCAGAATACCGTAGCGAATATTTGACTTTCCATTTCAGAGGGTATATACTTATATTAATCTGAACTAAGTAGTTTTAATTTTTTAAATGAACTGTCTTGAATTCAGATTAAAAAATTATTTACTTAACGGAGGTGGCGCTATGTCATTAGAAGATAAATTAAACCAAGTTAAAGGTTCTGTTAAGGAAGGTCTCGGTAAAGTAACCGGCGACACAAAAACAGAAGCTGAAGGCGTTGCTGAAAAAGTTGCATCAAAAGCTAAAGAAGTTGCCGAAGATGCAAAAGAAGCTGTTGAAGGAGCTATCAAGGGTGTGAAAAACATCCTTCACAAAGACGATAACTAATTTTTAACGTTCTAGAGCTACTCTATTTTCTACCGTCACGTTTGACTGTGGAAGATAGGGTGGTTTTTTGTTCATTTCTAATTCAGTTCCGGTATACAAAAAGAACACCCAAAAAGGTGCTCTTATAAGTATTGTTGTTCTTTCGAAGAACGTTTACTAAATTGTGATACTTTACGAGCCTTTTTCAAGCCTGGTTTGAACAGTCTGACTTTTAGGACAGCTCAAAAGCGCTCAATAGCAACCGTCAGAAGAGTTTCTTCCGATTTTGATTTCAAGAAATAGGAATAGATGGATCTAAAATAGGGAAATATCTTAACGCAAAACTTTCAATCCTATCCTCTTCCTTCTTATCCTAACAAGGTTTGTAATATTGGAATAATAACGATAAATAGAACCGTACTTAGAGTCACCACATTTGTAGAGAATTCCACATCACCTTTTCCTTGATTCGCAAGGATTGGGAGAACCGCTAGAGCTGGTGTAGCAGACTGAATCATAAAGGTCTTAAATTCAACCGTTGCCATATTTGGGGCAAAGAACTTCAATACAAGAACCATGGTTAGAGGAGCTAGGATAAAGCGTCCAACCAAAGTGACAATTGTATCTTTATCAAAACGAATAGACTTAAGACCAGCCTTAGCTAGAACAATACCAATGTATATGAGTGATAAAGGTGTGGTGAGGCTTCCAATATAAGTCAAGGTACTTTCCGCAAAACTTGGAACAGAAAGACGGAGCACTAAAAATACGAGGGCTACGAGAAATCCCAACAAGGGGGCTGGGAATAGCTTCTTCCAATTGAATTTTTGAGCTTGTTTTGAAGCCCCTTCTTTGCTATCTGAGGTCATGAGATAGACACCTAATGTCCAAGTAGATACCGTATTTGTAATATAATACACCAAGAAGTAGGGAAGGGCTTGATTTCCAAACAGAGCTATGTTTAAAGGCAAACCAATAAAAATGGTATTGGCATTCACGAAGGTATTAATCATGGTTCCTCGACGGCCTGGGCGCACTTTAAATAGTTTTACCGCTATAAAGGCCATTAGGTAACCGAGGATGAAGGCGATAAACGTATACAACAGACCGCCAGACAAGCTAATCAATTTATCTAACGTTAAATATTTAAGAACAGAGGTAAAAATTGCCACTGGCATGGCCACATTCATAATGAGTTTTGATAAATCATTTCCAAAACTCTCTTGAAACCAACCACGGACTTGTAAGAAGTAACCGAGAATGATAATAACAATAATAGGTACAATACTCTGAATCGAAGTTAAAAAGATATCCATAGTCTCCCTTTCTACATGACATAGCATATACTAGGAGGTGTACGAAGCATCCAGTCACACTCGTACACCCCATTTCCATTTACTTATTTATAGGTTGGATACCACTTCAAATCACGAACTGCTTTGGCCATATCTGTTTCCTTAGCACGCGCAAGACCTTGCTCTTGCGCTTTTTTAGCGACTGCTTCTGCTACTTTAATAGAAACATCTGCTACATACTTGAATGGTGGCAATACAGGAGCTCCCGGTTGACCTGGATTGACAATACCACTCAACGAATGAGCCGCTGCTCCAATCATTTCATCTGTCAAAAGACTTGCTTCAGAAGCCAACATACCTAGACCAAGACCTGGGTAAATCAAGGCATTATTGGCTTGACCAATCACATAGTCTACACCTTTATAAGAAACCGTATCAGCAGGAATTCCTGTTGCGACAAAAGCCTTGCCATCTGACCATTCGATCAAGTCTTTAGCACTAGCTTCTGCCAATTTGGTTGGATTTGATAATGGGAAGATCATTGGACGTTCTGTGTTTTCACACATAGCTTCTACTATTTCTTTAGTAAAGGTATTAGGTTGAGTTGAAGTTCCTACAAGAATGGTTGGCTTCACAGTCTTCACTACTTCAAGCAGGTCAGTCAACTTGTCTGCGTTACTAAAGTCGGCACGTTTCTTAGCAAACGGTTTTTGTTCAGGAGTTAGGTCATCCATGTCATCAAAGAGAAGACCTTGTTTATCAACCATAAAGAAACGTTTATAAGCTTCTTCTTCGGAAAGACCTTCACTCACCATTTCACGGAGAACACGAGAGGCAATTCCTGCACCCGCAGTACCACCACCATAGCAGAGATAAACTTGATCGGTTAATTTTTCACCACTAATATCCAATGAACCAAAGATACCACCTAAGGTAACGATTCCTGTACCTTGAATATCATCATTAAAAGTCGGAATTTGTTTCCGGTATTTTTCAAGAATATTGGCAGCATTCAAGCGACCGAAATCTTCCCAGTGAAGGTAGAGTTTAGGAAAGAGACGTTCTGCTGTTTGAACGAATTGGTCAATGAAGTCGTAGTAACGATCTCCGCGGACCCGTTCGTGACGATTTCCTAAGTAATTAGGATTGTTCCGAAGTTCTTCACGGTTAGTCCCTGCATCAATGACTAAAGGAAGGACCATAGAAGGATCGATTCCAGCAGCACCCGTATAAACCATCAATTTCCCAACAGAAATATCGACACCATTTGTTCCCCAGTCTCCAATTCCAAGGATTCCTTCTGCATCTGTTACAACAATGAGACGAATCTCGCGATCGCCGGCAGCATTTTTCAAAGTAGCTTCAATATTTTCAGGATGATTGATATCAAGATATCCCGCATATTGTGGATCTACAAAGAGGTCACTATAGCCTTCAATGGTATCTGCAATAGTTGGGTCATACACGATTGGATTGAATTCTTCCAAATGTTGAGAAAAGAGGTAATAGAAAAGAGTCCGGTTGGTATTAAAAATTTCCATTAGGAACAAACGTTTTTCCAAATCATTGGCTTTTGTTTCCATTTGTGCATAAGTTTGCGCTGCTTGCTCTTCAATTGTTTGGACATAAGGTGGCAGTAAACCAATAAGGCCTAGTTCCTTTCGCTCCTCTAAGGTAAAGGCAGTTCCCTTATTAAGGAAAGGATTGTTTAAAATATCATGTGCAGTCATAGTGCAACCTCCTTTTTACGAATATTATACCATTAAAATGAATCGTTTACAGAACTTTGTTGTATATAAAATACAATCGTGTACGCATATGTTATAATGAGTTTACGAGAACAATTTTTTAATAAGCTATTTTATACTTAAAACACTATTATGGATGACACTTTAAGTTGTTTATAAATTTCTGAACTCATCAAACCCTCGACAATTACTCTTTCCTAAAAGTTTCGAGTATAGCAAAATAATCATAGAAATTAGCAATCCTAATCAAAATAAGCATCCTCTAGGTTCGCTATATAGTACTTTGTACTTTTTAAGGTGTTTTTTTGTCATACAAAACTTGTATTCTATTTATATGACAACTAAAAACTATTTACAACAATATATTTCCCAAAAAAAGTGAAATATTTTCGAACACAAAACAAAATGAGCCAGGAAGAACTTTCGGAACAAGCGGGACTCGGGCTTAAGTATATCAACCAACTCGAAAACCAAAACGTGAATCTGACCATTCACAGTCTTGAAAAAGTGATTGACGCCCTAGAAATGACCCCAGAGGAATTTTTCAATTTTGATAGCCTTGAATCAACCTCTGATAAGACTGACAATCTTTCTCTCAAAAGAATCAACATGAAGGTTAAACAGCTCCCTGTTGAAAAACGAGAAAAAATGTTAAGCATTTTCGAAAGTATCTTAGATAACCTCTGATATCCCTGACTCACTTAGATTTTAACCGGCGAATACTCGTATAGTCAAATCATAGGATACGGATAAAATTTATTTATCTGGTGATTTCCACTTATTTTCTTTCTCCAACTAATGAAAGTGAGCCCTATATGAATTTAAAAGATTTACAATATTTTTATGACCTCTGCCAGCTTCAATCCTATACGGAAGTAGCAAAACAACATAAAGTCAGCCAACCATCTATTTCTTATGCCATCAAGCGCTTAGAGGAGGCTTTTAATTGTGAGTTGATTCACCACGATCCCTCACACCGATCCTTCAAACTGACTACTCAAGGAGAAATCCTTCTAAAACACACAAAACTAATCTTACCTGAGGTCAGTTCTACTCGCAAAGAAATAAATCGGTCTTTGGCCCATTACTCTACTGTAGGATTCCCTCCTATTATCATTCAGTATCTCTTTGCTGCCTTAAACGAAAAAGATAAATTCGATTTTTTAAAAAAGGTACGCCCTATCCGCGGTGGCTCCGTAGAGTTATTAAATCTTCTCCTCAAAGGAGACCTTGATGCAAGCCTACTCGGCTTGATTGAACCACTCAATCATCCTTCAATAGAGACACATGAACTCTTTCATAAAGAACTGTATGTCGTTTTATCTAAGAACCATCCTCTTGCTACTGCTCCTTTCCTCACTTTTGAAGATTTAGTAAATCAATCCTTTATACTTTTAGACGAACACTTTGTGCACCTGAAAGCTTTTGAACTACTTAATCAAAAGTATCAAAACAAGGCAGAAATATTCTTTAAGAGTGACAACATTGTCATCATTAAAGAACTTTTAAAGAAAGGGATTGGCGTTAGTTTACTGGCTGATATCGCACTTTCTGATGAAGATGATGATTTAATAAAAATCCCTCTAATACCGGAGGACCAGATAACATTTACAGTTTATTACGCTTATCTCAAATCAGCTACACTGTCATCAGAAGTAGAAGCCTTATTTAATCTCATTAAATCATATGAATAGAAAAAACTCTAACTATCAACTACCTGATAGCTAGAGTTTTTTACATTATAGGTATTAGACTAAAGCACGAAGAAATAGGATATGATCGCCGAATTTTTCATTTACCTGTAAAGAAAAATCTCGTATTTCATCAATTTTATTTTGTTATAGGTAAGAAAGAAGAACAAACAAGAAAAACACGGCATAAAAACCGATTCAGTTCATTGTCCTCAATCCTTGTCTGCTTCATTTTCTTTTACGAGATCGTTTTGTGAATCTTTTTCAGAGAGTTTTTGATCAATATACTTGTCAATGTTTTCATAAATTCCTTGGTCGCTTCACTATCTAATGTTGGCGAGTTCTGAACTTGATTCACTTTCAATTGAACAGATTGAATACCGTAAGAGGCTTGTTTTTGGTGGAGTGTTTCTAATTCTTCTTCTGAAATCGGATCTCCAACAACCGTCAAGACCAATTCATTGTTACTTGACTTGTAGACTTGATTAATAACCGTATAATTGGCGAACTCTTTTCCTACAAACTGTTTGATCCCTTCTTTGCGCGCTTGTTCTATTGTCAGAGTAACTGCCGAATAGCTAGCTGGAAGAATCAACAATACAATCAAAGAAATCAAGCCAATTCTCATTTTAATGCTCAGCTCTTTAAATGAAGTTAAAGGAGATTTTCTCATCAAAATTCTTGTTCCAACAATGTTGGCTAGCATGATAAAGACACAGTTGATCAAGAAAAGATAGAGAGCCCCCAATAAAAATCGTACATTCCCATTAGCTAAACCATAGCCAGCAGTACAGATAGGCGGCATCAAAGCTGTAGCAATGGCTACTCCTGGCACGATATTGTTTGCTTCTTTTTTCCTTGAACCGATCACACCAGCAATCCCACCAGCAATAGCAATGAGAACATCCCAAATGGTTGGAGAGGTTCGTGCGATCAACTCGCTACTTGCATAAGACAAGGGAGAAATCCAGAAATACAGAGTCGAGACAAGCAAACTGACCAACACTTGAGTCAATAAAACCTCTAGAGATTGCTTGATTAAACGCGTATCAAAAATAGCTAAACCGAATCCCAGTCCAACAATCGGTGTCATGAGAGGTGAAATTAACATGGCTCCAATAATAACAGCTGTTGAATTCATATTTAGACCGATAGAGGCAATAAAAATTGCACACATCAAAATCGCTGTATCTCTCAATCGAACATGAAGGTCATCGTATAATTTCTCACGGTATTCCCGTGTTGAATAATTGGCAGTCATTTGTCCTCTCCTCTTTCCTTATTTAAATCGGTATAATAATTAATAATAACAGCTGATAAACAGCCAAAAAATATGAGCCCATAAATCGTCAAGAAGACACTGGTAATCCTTCCAATCAAGGTCACAGCTAGGAGATCCCCGTAGCCGACAGTCGTCGAAGTCACAAAAGCATACCAAAGACCGTCTCCGTAATTTGTGATAGCAGGTTCAACTAGGAAAAGCACGCCTCCTGACCCAAAAACAAAGGTCACAAAACTCAGAGCAAACCGAGTAAAACCCGTAACCTGTATAATATGCCATAACATTTTTAAACGTCTCATTTGTTCTCCTTATTCATACTAGCTCCTGACCGAGCCGTTTTTTCCAATAATCAAAGTGAAGATAGGACATGATCTCCATCAGAGAAAGATAGACAAACTGATAGATCTGATTTAAGCTGATTATCAACTGATATTGTTTGAAAAATGACTGGAAGAAAGACCAGATATGACTGTCTTGAATCAGTCCCTTCTTAACATCAGACAGGATATTAGCTAAAGCTCCCAAGGACTGAAACGGTAAATCCTTGACATTTATATAGATCCGGTCCACCACATCATTCAGACTGGTATCTTGGATGGCATGAAATTCTCCAAAGAGAACTCCTGCCGCTCCAAGAGTAGAAACAAATTCCACCAAATAATTTCTGAGGAAATTTTCTCAACCTTTTCCCATAATGTGTTTAGTGCCATCCATAACGATCCCAACCAGAAAAAAGGAAAGAAAAACAAGCAAAGAAATTTTTGCCGTAAATCCCAAAAAAAGCTTCAAGACTTGGTGTTGTTGGTTTTTCTAACTCTAAAAATCAAGATGGTCATAATAATTGCTAGAACAGCATCTGTCAATACAATTAATCTGTCTTTCTTCATCGGATTGCATCCCTTTCTTTTTTTGTAACATTCTATCTTATCGCATAATATTGGATATTCTTTCATAATCCGACTACAAACAAAAATAAACCAAAAAGTCTGTCCCTATTATGCTATATTTAACTCTAGAAGTATTCATCCATCTAATTAATAAATATATCATATTTCACAATAAATGAATACTATCAAAGATTCATCCCCTTTCACTTCATCATTTAGTGTTGCTTAGATTTATCAAAAACAACCAAATTTGTATTAATTTCAAGTATCACCTAGTTACAAAAATTTGGGGTGAACAGAAAAAGCATCCCGTATTTTTGATACGAAATGCTTTCAATAAGTTTAAATAAGTTTTAACGTTTACTAAATTGTGATGCTTTACGAGCTTTTTTCAAGCCTGGTTTCTTACGCTCAACTTTACGTGAGTCACGTGTAAGAAGTCCAGCGCGTTTCAATGAATCGCGGAAGTCTGGGTCTACTTGAAGAAGGGCACGAGCGATACCGTGACGGATAGCTCCTGATTGACCAGCGTATCCACCACCTACAACGTTAACGAAAACGTCGTATGAACCTACAGTTGAAGTAACTGCGAATGGTTGGTTGATGACCAAACGAAGGTCAGCGTGTGGGATGTACTCTTCAACATCTTTTTTGTTAACAGTGATTTTACCAGTTCCTGGAACAAGGCGAACGCGTGCAACAGCGTTTTTACGACGTCCAGTACCTGCATATTGTGCTTGTGACATACTTTATTGTTCCTTTCCTTAGATAAGTCCTGAAATATCAAGAACTTCTGGTTGTTGTGCAGCGTGAGTGTGCTCAGCTCCAACGAATACTTTCAATTTCATACCTTGAGCGCGGCCAAGAGTATTGTGTGGAAGCATACCTTTAACTGATTTCTCGATCAAACGAACTGCATTTTTAGAACGAAGTTCACCAGCAGAGATTGATTTCAATCCACCTGGGTGGTTTGAGTGAGTGTAGTAGATCTTATCAGTTGCTTTTTTACCAGTCAATTTAACTTTTTCAGCATTGATAACGATTACGAAGTCACCTGTATCAGTGTGTGGTGTAAATGTTGGTTTGTTTTTTCCGCGAAGCACGCTTGCAACAACTGCTGAAAGGCGTCCAAGAGGTACATCAGTTGCGTCAACAACGTACCATTTGCGTTCTACTTGGCCTGGTTTAGCCATGAATGTAGTTTTGTTCATGATTTCTCCTATTATGAATATCGTTTTTGTTTACAGGGCGGATGTTCCGGTCCGCAAGTTATTTGAAAGGTTCCGGGGCCTTACAAATGGGGTAAACAATACCGCCTACTATTGTATCAAATTTTTTAAGTAAAAGTCAACCGATTTGAAAAATTATTTGCGATTTTCTTTTCCTATAACAAAGCCGATGAGAGAATTAGGACCGACGTGGGCAGCAATGACAGGACCTAGCGGCATAATCAAGACTTGGGAGATAGCTGGATTCTCCAACAATTGAGCCTTGAGCTCTTCTGCTCCAGCTAGATCATCTGTATAAGAAACCAAAGCTGTGCTGTGGCCAATATCCTCCTGGATGAGTGAGAGCATTTCCCGCATGGCTTTTTACGTCCACGAACTTTGGCTATAGGAGCCAACTTGCCTTCTGCATCAATCCAAAGAAGGGGCTTAATGTTAACCAAACTTCCGACGATAGCTGAACTCTTAGAAAGTCGTCCCCCGCGCATCAGATGGTAGAGATCATCCACCAAGAAATAGGTCCGCAACTTGGGAGCCACTTCCATCAGTTCTTCCTTAACTTGATCCAAACTCTTACCGGCATCACGCGCCTCAACTGCCAGCATAGACAAGTAGCCTTCTCCAATCCCTGCCGCTTTTGGATCGATGATTTCGATCACAGCTTCTGGGTAGTCTTCAAGGACCAATTCTCTCGCCATGACCGCACTCTGGTAGGTCCCTGACAGGACTGAAGAGAAGGCGATATAAAGGAGATCTTCCTTGCGTTGAGCATAACCTTTAAAAATCTCTTGGAATTGCCCAACATTGACCTGGCTGGTCGTTGGTTTAGCACCCTTTTGCATTTCCTCTAATAATTGAGGGCTGGTGAGTTTGTCTGGACCCACTGTCTCATAATGAGTCCCATCGATTTGGATTGACAAACCGACGATCTCTACATCATGCTCCTGTGCCCATCTTTCATCTAAATCTGCAGTTGAATCTGTTAAAATTTAAAGGTCATTTACTTGCTCCCATCTCTTTTTGTAGTTGACGTAGGCCCTCTTGGTCAAAAGGTCGTATCGGTGGTTTTTGATCGTTGACGGCTCCTCGCGCCTGGTTCAAGTCGGCCTTGACAACGGAAACTCTCTTCTCCAGCTCCCGCGCCGAAACACGAAGTGCTCCTTGAGCAAAGACCGTCCATTGCTCATTCAAGTCACTCGTCGCGACTGATACTTGGTGAAGGGGTGTATTGAGCTCTGCTGCCAAACGTTCAATGTAGTCATCGGCGGTCTCCTCCTCCGCTGTGAAGACCACTTGGACCTGAAATTCTTCATAGGTCTGGCGAATCCCTGGCATGTATTGGGCATCAAAGACACAAATCACGCGAATGCCTTCAAAGCTGGCATAGTGGCTCAGCTTCTCTAAGAGGATCGTTCGTGCAGCATCCAGCTCACTCTTTTTAAAGAGTTGGCGGGTCTCCTGCCAGAAGGCAATCATGTTGTAGCCGTCCACTAACAAAATCTTTTCTTTCATCGACTGCCTCCTTCCTACGATTTTCCTCTACTATAGTTTGTTGCGAAAGACCTCATACATAAGGATCGCTGAGGCGACACTGGCATTCAGGCTTTGGACATGCCCCTGCATCGGAATCGTAATCATTTCATCCACTTGCTTTTTAATATTTGTCGAAATGCCCTTGCCTTCGTTTCCAATAATAAGGGCTAGCTTCCCACTGGTATTCCATTTGTGAGAAGGCGTCCCGTTCATATCGGTTCCAAAAATCCAAACCTGCTTCTTTGAGTTTATCCAAGGTTTGGCTAAGGTTGGTCACCCGAGCAATGGGAACATGCTCCACTGCTCCAGTTGAGGTCTTGGCGACAACTGGGGTCACCCCAACAGCACGGTGCTTGGGAATGATGACTCCCGCTACCTGAGTAGCATCGGCTGTTCGGAGAATGGATCCTAAGTTATGCGGATCGGTCAAACCATCCAAAATCAAGAGCAGGGGATTGTCTTGATTAGCAACCTGGGTCAAGATCTCATTCAAGTCCGTATAGGCAAATTCCGAAACCCGCAAGACAAAACCTTGGTGGACAGCCCCTTCTGTCATCTCTTGCAAGGTCTTCTTAGGAGTCCAAGAAATGGACACCTTCTTATCTGCAGCCAGATCCTTGATTTTTTCTACATTTTTTCCACGCAAATCGTCCTGGATATACAATTTATTTCCTGTATTTGCGATCAGTGCTTCTGTGACGGCATGAACACCGTAAACAATATCGTTTTTTTCCATGAAACTAGTATAACACAATTGCCATATCTGGTGAAACATTTGGAGTAGCCCAGTTTGCTTGTGGTATAATAAAACTAGTTTAGAAAAAGGAAAGAATCCGCATTATGCCACTTATTCACCGAACCATCAAGATGGTCCTCGCCACCTGTTTGGCCATCTTGCTTGCAGAGTTTTTAGGTCTGACCTACGCCACCTCTGCGGGGATCATTGCTATCCTCAGCATTACCGATACCCGTCGCAGTACAGCTAGATTGGCTTACAACCGCTTTATGTCCATGCTTCTCGCCCTGTTCCTTGGCAGCTTAGCCTTTCAGATTCTCGGCTACAATCTCTGGGCCCTTGGTTTTTATCTAGCCACTTATGTTCCCCTCGCTTTTCTACAAGGCTGGGAAATCGGCATCACACCAAGCTCTGTCCTGGTTACCCATCTCCTGCTAGAAAAATCCACTTCTATAGCTTTATTGGGAAATGAGGTTACCATTTTCCTGATAGGAACCAGCTTTGCTCTCCTAGCCAATCTCTATATGCCTTCTCGACAAGCAGAAATTGATCGCTATCATGAAATTGTCGAGGAACAACTCAAAAAGATTCTTTATCGTTTTGCAGAATTTCTGGGAAAAGGAGACGGGAGCAACGATGCTAGCTTGATTCGTGAGCTAGATACCATCTTAAGGGAAGCTCTCGATTTGGTGTATCTAGACCACTCCAACCACCTCTTCCACCAGACTAACTACCATGTTCATTATTTCGAGATGAGAAAGCGTCAAAATAATATCCTGCGAGACATGGCTAACAACGTAAACAACTGTCAATTAGCCGCGAGTGAGAGCCTCATTTTAGCTCAACTTTTTGCTAAAACAGCCAGCCAGCTCAGTCAGGAAATCCAGCGCAGTTCCTTCTTGATGAAATCAATCGCTATCTAGCAGTCTTTCGTGAACGACCTCTCCCTCGATCTCGTCAAGAATTTGAAACCCGAGCGACTCTTTTGCAACTCCTCAGAGACCTTGAAACCTTCATCTCCATCAAGGTGGAATTCTATCAAAATTACCAGGATGAACTGCAAGCATGAGTTCTGCTCATATACAGAAAGAGGCCAAATGTTTCGGCTTCTTTTTTATCTTTTTCTTGGTCCTCCTCTATTCCTTTCCTCAGAAAATTATTCTAAAAACCCTATTGAAAGCGCTGTCATAAAATGATATGATAAGTGTATATGTATGCAAAGAACAAAGGAGGTCTCTTTATGCATTCTTCTTATAAGAAGCGTTTGTACACAAACGCTCTCAGTATCTCTACCGCAGTCCTCTTAGCCTTCCTCGCACAAGGCCAAGTTGCTGCGGACACTGTCGAGCCCGCTAGTCCTGCTGCACCTGTCGAAAATGTCCTCAAACCAGAGGAGGCTAGTGCTAGTCCAGTTGCTGGATCAGAAGTGGCAAGTCCTAGCTCAGCAACAGAAGTTACAGCAAGTCCTGCGGAAGCAAGTCCTAGCCCAGCTAGTCCTGCTAGCCCAGAAGCAAGCTCTTCTACTGCTTCAGACACCGCTAGCCCTGCTGCCAAACCAGAAAACCCGGTGTCAGATCGTGCAGCTAGCACAGAACCAGCTGTCAGCTTGACCAACAGCACTATTTACATGTCTGAAAAAGAGAAATTGACCGATACCGTCAAGGATCAAGCACAGGCTGCTGGAAAAATCAGCTGGACCTTGGACGACAAACCGCTGGAAGAGTGGAAAACTTGGGACATGGAAACAGGAACTCTTTCCAAAGATCCTTTCATCACTGTTGAAGAAATAAAAACGGAAACGATTTGGATCTGACCTTTAACGTCAAGGAACTCTTTGGTGAAGATTTAAGCCTTCGGACTCCAAACAATATCCGTCGGACCTATCGCAACTATATCGGTGAACACGTCTTGGTCGGTACTAGTGCTGATTTGGGACTCACTATCCGTAAAATCTTTAACTTCCGTCCTTACAAAGACTTCCATACCCATGAAGAAATGTTAGCCTCTATTGAGAAATCTAAAGCAGAGGCGAAAACAGACCGTCTGGTTCAGCTCGAAACTCTTGGTAAGAGCGCCCAAGGACGTGATATGAAGATGGGAATCGTGAGTAAGGACCAAGCCAGCATCGATCATTACCTCTCATCTACCAATCCAAAAGCCCTCACCAAACCAAGTGAGATGTTGGCTGCTTTGAAAGACCACAAACTCGATTATAAACTACCTGTCCTTGTTCACAATACCCACGCCGATGAACAACCTGGAATTGATATTATCACGGGACTCTTCCGTACCTTCGCAACTGAAAATCAAGTCAGCTTTAAGACTACGGATGAAGCTGGAAACGTCAAGAACGTAACCTTGGATATTCCAACCCTCTTAAATAAATTTATTTTCTTGTTTGACTTCACGGAAAACCCTGATGGGGACGCTCTCAACCTGCGTGCTTTGGCCAATGGACTGGATCCCAACCGCGATGCCAGCTACCAAACAAACCCCGAAGTGCGTACCGTCATCCAAATGATCAACAAGTGGAATCCAATTGCTCTCTATGATATCCATGGATTTGTCAAAGAATTCTTGATTGAGCCTGCAACACCTCCACATGATCCGAACTTTGAATACGACCTCATGTCCAACCTCATGCTAGAAAATGCCCGCCATATGGGCCGCGCAGGGGTTGCCAATTCCAAATACGACAGCTACATCATTCCAAAACTGGATTGGGGAGATGGCTGGGATGATTCCTTCTCTGGTTATACAGGTGTCTATGCTGTTTACCACGGTATCTTAGGCCATACTGTTGAAATTCCAGAATCCAACCAAGAATCTTATAATGCTGGACGCAATGCTGTCCTCGGCGGCATTGACTTCCTCAACCAAGATCCAGACAAGCTCCTTGAAATGCGCCTCAACTTCTACCTACGTGGTCTCAACAAGATCGAAGATCCAAAGGCAGAAAATGAACTAGTAGGGCCAACTGGTGAAGTGGTCGGTCGTGTCAAGAATGGTCGTCCGAAGTTCTTCCCGGATTACTATGTCATCCCAATGGGCTTGGACAAAGATAACGATGCCCAAGAAGCCTTCAATATGATCGACTATTTCAAACGAAATGGCGTTCTCGTTAAAGAACTCAAAGAAGATACAGGCACCTACAAAAAAGGAGATCTCGTCATTGATATGGCCCAAGCCAAACGTGGCTATGCCAACCATATCCTCTACAAAGGTTCCAACGAATCAGCCTGGGCTGCCATGTATGCGGAACTTCTCGTCAACTTCCCTGATATGAGAGGTTTCAAGGCAGAACCAGTCTTCAAGGACGGGCTCTTTACAGGCAAACTAGGGGAAGTCACAACTACCCGTGCCACTCGAACCTCAGAAATCGATCCAAAGGCACCTTACTACGTCATCGCTAATACATCAGCCAGCGCTGTTCAAGCAGTAAACAAGGCGATTTCCCAAGGCAAATCTGTTTACCTAACAGATGATGGCTACATCGTTGACCGTGATACCTTCGCATCGCTCCTTCCAAACTATGCTATCTACGGCGAAGCCCTCTACAAGGTACCAAACGGTCCAACCTTGAAACCATTGAAAGTCTATTCACCTTCTTATCACTACTACTGGGCAGGAGTCGACTCACCAGCGCATTCTAGCTTAGTGCTTGCGAAACTTGGCTTCCAAATCGTCGATACACCAGAAGAAGCCGATGTAGTGGTTCTTGAAAGCAACCGATTTGACGCTTCCATCTTTGGTAAGAAACCAACTCTCGTCATCGGCGGGGAAGCCATGCAAAAACTGGAAAAATTGGGAGTTCTTGCAGGCTTCGATGCTGAAAAACTAAAAGGTGGCAGTGACTACGAGGGCTTGATGAAGGCCATCATCGATGACCAAGATCCACTGACCAGCGGTTACAAGAAGAATACCCTCTTCTACTCCAACTCTGGTAACTGGATTGAAAAAGTTCCAAGCAATTTCAAGACCTTGATGAGCATCGCTTCAAGCGACTACTACATTGCTGGCTGGTGGCCAAAAAATGAAGTCCTAGCCAATAAGGTCATGGCCATCTCTGGAGAACTTCTTGGCCAACCACTCTTTGTCTATGCCGGAAATCCAACCAATCGCCAACACCCTGTCCACTTCTTCCGCTGGGTAACCAACGCGATCTTTGGCAGCAAGTTAGCAAGCTTAATGGATTACGTACCAGCCAAAGAACCAGATCAGGTGGTGGTTCCAATTCATAACCAAACAACCACTCCTCAGCCAATTTTGGCTAAGAAGGACACTCCTACAGTTCTCCTTCCACAAAAAGAAATGACAACTGAAAATGGAGAAAGTGTGCAAGCCTTGACTTACCAAGTGGGACAAAGCTTCCAAGAAAGTCCATCCAAGGCGCAACTGCCACAAACTGGAGAAGACACAACGGCGCACTTCATTCTTTCAAGCTTCTTGCTAGCCGTTAGCGGAGGCTTCCTCCTCTTGAAAAAGAAAGAAGTTGAATAAGTTCTAGGTTTAGACTTGGATGACATGAAAAGAACCTTCGCGTTTGCGAAGGTTCTTTCTATTCCACCAATTCCAGCACGATGGTTTGGTAAGGGGCCAATTCTAATACTTGGTCTCCTTCTTGGAACAACCCTGCGGTATTATTTAAAACGACCGTTTAATCGGAGCTGTCAACTCCAAAGTGGCCTGGCGATTTTGGAAATTGCTGACAATTAAGAGACGCTTCTCCCCACGACGTTCGAAGGCGATGATGTTTTCACGATCCCGATAAGCTGGGATCATATCTCCAAACCGGATGGTATTTCCATAGAGGGGATGGCGATACAAGGCCGTTAACTGGCGGTAATAATTCAAGATGGACTCTGGATCTTTTTCTTGGTCCTCTACATTAACAGAATAGTCTGGTTTGGGACTGATCAACCAGGCTGGTTCATCGCTAAAGCCCAGACCTGGCTCCGCTGACCACTGCATCGGTGTCCGCGCATTGTCTCGGCTATAGTTGGCAATCGCTACTAAGGCTTCTTCCTCACTCAAACCAGCTTCTTTAGCAACGTGGTAGCCATTGATGGTCGCGATATCATCAAAGTCCTCCACTGATTCAAAGACTTGGTTCTCCATTCCAATTTCTTGACCTTGATAGATAAACGGAATTCCCTTGCGCAAAACCTGAATGGTTCCCAGGGCTTTTTTACTGGTATCGTTTACTGGACCTTCTGCGATATAATGGGACACCCCACGAGGTTCGTCGTGGTTTTCGATGATGGTCGAGAGAACGCCAATCCTATCTGCGCGCTCATGCGCTTGGAAAATACTTTCCTTGAGGTCTTCCGCTGTTGGAAGAGTATGGTCAAACCAGCCCTTTCCTTCCTGCCCTAAGCAGGTTTGCTTGAAGTCAAAAATAGAAGAAAAGACACCGTCTTTTCCAATGAAGAAATGCAATTCTTCATCGGTTTCATTGAAAACTTCTCCTACAGTGAAAGCATTGTACTTGGCAAAGGTTCGCTCCTTTAACTCTTGCAAGAAGGGTTCAATGGGTTGCGCATTCACCAGCGACTCCGGCACTGGGACCAGGCCATTCTTACGGTCTGATGGAAGCGAACGCCATTCTAAATCCTTTTTGATATTGATGATGGCATCAATCCGGAATCCCGCGATTCCCTTGTCCAACCACCAATTGATCATCCTGTAAATTTCTTCGCGCAAGACAGGATTTGCCAATTGAGATCTGGCTGATCCTTATGGAAAGAATGGAGATAGTACTTATTGGTGCCAGGAACCGGCTCCCAAACACTGCCCCCAAAGTAACTTTCCCAGTTGTTGGGTTCTTTATCACTTTCGATAAAATAAAAGTAATCCGCATAAGGGCCATCTGGATCCGCTAAAGCCTTTTGAAACCACTCGTGATGACTGGAGCAATGGTTAACCACCAAGTCCATAATGATAGAAATTCCTCGCTTCTTACCTTCCGCAATCAACTCTTCCATATCTTCCATGCTCCCAAAAAGGGGGTCAATGGCATAATAATCGGAAATATCATATCCCTGATCAATAAAAGGGCTCTTGTAAACAGGCGATAACCAGAGAATATCAATCCCCAACTGTCGAAGGTAATCGAGTTTCTCCGTGATTCCTTTTAAATCACCAACACCATCGCCATTGCTGTCCTTAAAGCTTTTTGGGTAAATCTGGTAAGCAACCTTCCCCTTCCACCAGTCTTTTTCCATGTCTTGTCTCCTTAAAATAAAAGAGACCGAGACAAATCGTCTCAGTCTCTATAGTGTCAGTAGGTATTAGTATACTGTTTTTTCAGTTTCTTTATCGAAGAAGTGAGCTTTGTTCAAGTCAAATCCAAGTTCGATTGTTTCACCAGTTCCAAGGTAGTCACGCGCATCTACTTTTGCGATAAATTCGTTGTCACCAACTTGGCAGTACAAGTGAGATTCAGAACCAAGCAACTCAGACACTGAGATGGTTGCTTTCACTACTGATTCTGGGAAAGTTTCAAGGAAAGCAGCTTCTGTATTCACGTCTTCTGGACGGATACCAAAGATCAATTCTTTACCATCATAGCCTTTTTCTTTCAAGACTTTCAAAGCACCTTCTGGAACTTTCAAATTCAATCCATTGGCAACGATGTGTCCACCTTCCAATTTTACATTGATGAAGTTCATCGCAGGGCTTCCGATAAATCCAGCTACGAATTTGTTAACTGGGTTTTTGTACACTTCTTGCGGAGAACCAATTTGTTCCACACGTCCAATTGTACCAGTACCAGCTGGGTTTTTAGTAGCTGACATGATAACGATACGGTCAGCCAATGTCATCGCTTCTGTTTGGTCGTGAGTTACGTAGATGGTTGTAGCACCGATACGGCGGTGGATTTTCGCGATTTCAGCACGCATGGATACACGAAGTTTAGCATCCAAGTTTGACAAAGGTTCGTCCATCAAGAATACTTTTGCATCACGGACAATGGCACGTCCCATGGCCACACGTTGACGTTGACCACCAGAAAGGTCAGCTGGTTTACGATCCAAGAATTCTTTCAAGCCAAGGATTTCAGCTGCTTCTTGTACACGTTTGTCGATATCTTCCTTGCTGTATTTACGCAATTTCAAACCAAAGGCCATGTTGTCATAAACAGTCATGTGTGGGTAAAGAGCGTAGTTTTGGAATACCATGGCGATATCACGGTCTTTCGGTGCCACGTTGTTTACAACAGTGCCATCGATGGAACATTCACCTTCTGTGATGTCTTCAAGACCAGCGATCATACGAAGAGTCGTTGATTTACCACATCCTGAAGGACCTACGAAAACGATAAATTCTTTGTCTTTGATGTCCAAGTTGAAGTCTTCAACTGAATAGTGTTCGCTGTTTGGGTATTTTTTGTAAATATTTTTAAGATTTAATTCTACCATGATGGTACTCCTTTGATGTTTATAGTTCTATTGTAAATGAAAACGTTTTACAAAGCTATGGCAAGTCTCACAAAAAAGAAAAAGAGTTTTGTGCAAGTTGCACAAAACTCTCCATTCATTCTCTTACATCACATCTTGTAATACCAAATGGTAACAAAGGGCTAGATCTGTCAGATTTTTAACTGGAGACCCGTTAGCTCCTCCCATTTATCCATCTTGTATTGAAGGGAATTACGATGGAGATAGAGCTGCTGGGCCGCCTTGGTCACAACTGCTCCATTGTCCCAAAGTGCAACAATGATGTCCTGCAACTGATCTTGACTCGCAATCAACTGACGCAAGCCTTCTTTGATAGGATGTAGATCCAAATCAGCCTGTTCGATTCCCCACAGATAGAGTTGAGAAAAGCGGTAGACTCCCTGATGACCTTGTCGAATCCAGGCCCTAAAAACTGCCCGCTCTGTCCGAATCATTGAAGACAGTTTCCCATCTTTAGACTCTCCCCAAACCTGTCCCACCATGATGGATAAGCGAAGATTAAAGTCATACTCCATAGCAGATACGGTATCTTTTAAGATAGCAGCTACAGGCAGCGACTGCTCTTGGTCCAGAATGAGTACATAGTCCTGCCCACTCAGCTGCAAGACTGCTCGAAAGTTGGGCAAGAGTGTCTGCATCATCTCTAACCAGGAAGCCGTTCCTTCCGCTGTCGAATGTGAGAGGTGGCAATAGACAAGTTGCATTTTTCTGATGACTTGAGGAGCTTCTCCCTTCCCATCGATCAGGTATTGGTACCAAGGATTGGGGGCAAGATCTTCCTCACTAGCCAACCAGGCAATCAATTGTTTTTCTCTCTCGGTCAGCTCTTCTTCTTTCAGTTGCAACCATTGCTGGGCCTGAAGAGGGATGGCTACAAAACCTGCTGGTGGAGTCGGTTGATCCGTCACCTCAGCATGAGGGAACCACTCTCTGATATCTTTCACTACTTTATCCCTTCTTCCACTTTTTGGATACACCAAGCTACCAGTTCTTCTAAACGAGAAATTTCATTGGTCAAATGCAGGTAACCCATAACCGCTTCAAAGCCTGTCGACATACGATAGGTCACGACGTCGGCATTTTTGGCCTTGGTATGGCTATTGGTATTACGACCGCGTTTATAGATTTCGACTTCTTTCACTGTCAAAACATCTTCCTCAAGCATCATCGCAATCAGATTAGCCTGAGCCTTGGCAGAGACATACCTCGTTGCAGCCTGGTGGAGTTTATTAGGCTTGGTCATCCCTTGCAAAATCAAATGCTTACGGATATACATGGAATAAACCGCATCCCCTTCAAAGGCAAGAGCTATGCCGTTGATTAGATTGATATCAATCACGTGTCCACCTTACACCTTCTTTAGTGTCTAACAGTTTAATCCCTTGAGCTGCTAGCTGATCTCGAATCTTATCTGCTCGCACAAATCTTTATTAGCCCGTGCTTCTTGTCGTTCTGCAATCAAGGCTTCAATATCCGCAGCTAAAACTTCTTCGATAAAGACTACACCAAAGACTTCTAACATCTTTGCCAAAGCCTCCTTGACGTCTTGGTTGTAATGACCTGAGTTGATCCATTTGGCCATTTCAAAGACAACGGTGATCCCGTTCGCTGCATTGATATCTTCATCCATTGCCGCGATAAACTTGTCCACAAAGCTTTGCAAGTCTGCTGGATCTACTTCTCCGGTGAAGGGTTGCTCATAGGTGTTTTTCAAATACTTGAGGTTGGTCTCCGCATCGCGTACAGCTTTTTCTGTGAAGTTGATGGGCTTGCGGTAGTGTTGGGTCGCAAAGAAGAAACGAAGCACTTGACCATCGATGGTCTTCAAAGCATCATGCACAGTGATAAAGTTGCCTAAGGACTTGGACATCTTGACATTGTCGATATTGACAAAGCCATTGTGCATCCAGTAGTTGGCAAAGGTTTGACCAGTTTTAGCCTCTGACTGGGCAATTTCATTGGTATGGTGTGGAAACTCAAGATCAGCTCCACCACCGTGGATATCAATAGTATCCCCTAAAATCCCCGTTGACATAACCGAACATTCAATGTGCCAACCCGGACGACCAGGTCCCCAAGGGCTTTCCCAAGAAACTTCACCTGGTTTGGCAGCTTTCCAGAGGGCAAAATCCACCGGATTTTCCTTGCGGGCCGTTTCTTCATCTGTCCGACCAGAAGCACCTAGCTCTAAGTCTTCCAAAGTTTTATTGGCCAATTTGGCATAGTTGTGGGATTTTTCCACACGGAAATAAACATCCCCTTGGCTCTCGTAGGCATAGCCTTTTTCGATCAAGTCAGTGACGAAGCGAATGATGTCATCCATAAACTCGACCACACGAGGGTGGCGGGTTGCAGGTTTCACTCCAAGAGCCGTCACATCCTCACGAAAGGCCGCAATGTATTTGTCTGCCACTTCCTGAGGCGTAATGCCTTCCTCTTTGGCACGGTTGATAATCTTATCATCCACATCTGTAAAGTTGGAAATGTAGTTAACTTGGTAGCCACGATACTCAAAGTAGCGACGAATCGTGTCAAAGGCTACCGTTGAACGGGCGTTCCCTACGTGGATATAGTTGTAAACAGTTGGCCCACAAACATACATGCGGACCTTTCCTTCCTCGATGGGGACAAATTCTCGCAAATCACGAGACATAGTATCATAGATTTTAATCATAAACAAGATTGTAAGGGCATCTTCTATTCTACTAAGTCTGACAAGGGATACAAATCCGCGCCTACTTTCAGCAGTAAAATAATCTAAGCGACAAGGTCCCTTAAAAGCCCTCCATCCTTTCTATCTAAAAATAAGAGAAGAAGCAAGAAAAGTAGAAAATGAGCTAAAAGCGGTGAAGCCTTTTTCTCAGACTACCGTTTAGGCTCAAATTCTTATTTCATTCATGCAAAGTTCTAGAGATTAGAAGACTCGTGACTTTCTTCTTTACAGTGTTCAAGTTTTTGAACATAGTATTCCCGTTTTTCCTCTTCTTGGTGAATAATCGGTTCATCCTTCTTGCCGTGAACACGAACAATTTTAGCCGGAATCCCCACAACAGTGACATCACTCGGCACATCAGAAACGACGACGGCACCTGCTCCAACCTTGGATTTGGCCCCAATCTCAATAGGTCCAATGACTTGAGCATGGGCAGACACCAGCGCTCCTTCCTTGACGGTTGGATGGCGCTTCCCTGTATCCTTTCCAGTTCCACCGAGCGTCACCCCATGGTAGAGCATAACGCCTTTTTCAACAACGGCTGTCTCACCAATAACGAGACCTGCCCCGTGGTCGATAAAAACTCCCGAAGCAATGGTCGCACCTGGATGGATTTCAATCTGAGTCCAAAAACGCCAGAACTGGCTATGCATGCGAGCTAGGAGTTTAAAGCCATGGTTCCACAAAAAGTGAGAAACACGGTGAGCAGCCAGTGCTTTAACCCCTGGATAGGTCAAGAGGACCTCCAGCGAGGTACGTGCTGCTGGGTCATTTTCTTTTACAATATCAATGGTTTCACGCCACCATCCCATACCGTGCTCCTTTCTTTTGATTGCTTATTCTTTTGTTTCTTGACCTGCATCTTTGGCAAGTCTTTTCTAGGTTTGTGGTGACGAGGACGATCGCCATGACGATGACCCTTATCCCCTTTGTCTTCTGCATGTTCCGGTTTTGGAGGACGAGGAAGAAGAGCTTTCATCGAAGCATCTACACGACCTTTTTCATCAATCTTGATGACCTTGACATCGACTTCGTCTCCGATTTCCACTAAATCTTCGACGCGGTTGGTACGTGTCCAAGCCATTTCAGAGATGTGAACAAGGGCATCCGTCTTGTCAAAGAGGTTAACAAAGGCACCGAATTTCTCGATCCGAACCACTTTGGCATGGTAGACTTCATCCACCTTGGCTTCACGAACCAAACCAGCAATGATTTCTTTAGCACGGTTGATGGCATCTTGGTCGCTCGAGTAGATAGATACGTTACCTTCTTCGTCGATATCAATCTTAACGCCTGTTTCAGCGATAATCTTATCAATCGTTTCTCCACCCTTACCGATGACAATCTTGATCTTGTCCACATCAATCTTGATGGTATCAATTTTCGGAGCAGTTGGAGCCAATTCTGGACGAACTTCTGGAATGGTTGCTTCGATCACATCAAGGATTTCAAAACGGGCTTTCTTGGCTTGAGCAAGAGCTTCAGTCAAGATTTCTGCAGTAATCCCTTGAATCTTGATATCCATTTGAAGGGCTGTAATACCGTCACGAGTACCTGCAACCTTGAAGTCCATATCTCCAAAGTGGTCTTCCAAACCTTGGATATCTGTCAATACTGTATAGTTATTTCCGTCAGAAATGAGACCCATGGCAATCCCTGCTACTGGCGCCTTGATTGGCACACCACCAGCCATAAGGGCAAGCGTTCCCGCACAGATAGAGGCTTGAGATGAAGAACCGTTTGATTCCAAAACTTCTGCTACCAAACGGATCGCATATGGGAATTCTTCCAAGCTTGGCAATACTTGAGCAAGAGCACGCTCGCCAAGAGCACCGTGACCAATCTCACGACGACCAGGCGCACCGTAACGACCTGTTTCACCTACAGAGTATTGTGGGAAGTTATAGTGGTGCATAAAGCGTTTCTTGTACTCTGGATCCAAACCATCGATGATTTGAGTTTCACCCATTGGCGCCAAAGTCAAGGTAGAAAGAGCCTGAGTTTGTCCACGAGTAAAGAGACCTGAACCGTGCACACGGGGAACGAAGTCAACAACCGCATCCAAAGGACGGATTTCATCGACCTTACGACCATCAGGACGAATCTTGTCTTCTGTGATCAAACGACGCACTTCTGCGTGTTCCATTTGTTCCAAGATTTCAGCTACATCCCGCATAATCCGGTCAAATTCTTCGTGATCTGCATATTTTTCTTCGTAGACTGCTGTTACTTGGTCTTTTACTGCTTGAGTTGCAGCTTCACGAGCTAATTTTTCTTCTACTTGAACCGCTTTTTGAAGGTCGCTGTTGTAGGCTGCGATGATTTCAGCTTGCAAGTCAGCATCTACATGAAGCAATTCCACTTCTGCTTTTTCTTTCCCAGCTGCTGCTACGATTTCTTCTTGGAAGGCAATCAATTCTTTAACAGCTTCGTGCCCTTTCAAAAGAGCTTCCAACATGATTTCTTCTGACAATTCTTTGGCACCAGACTCTACCATGTTGATAGCGTGTTTGGTACCAGCTACTGTCAATTCAAGAAGAGAGCGCTCGGCTTGTTCTTGCGTTGGGTTGATGATGATTTCCCCGTCGACATAACCCACTTGTACCCCAGCGATTGGTCCGTCAAACGGAATATCTGAGATAGAAAGGGCCAAGGATGAACCAAACATCGCTGCCATTGGTGCAGATGCATTTTCATCGTAAGAAAGGACTGTGTTAATCACCTGCACTTCGTTACGGAAACCTTCCGCAAACATTGGACGGATTGGACGGTCAATCAAACGCGCTGTCAAAGTCGCGTCTGTAGACGGACGTCCTTCCCGTTTCATAAAGCCACCAGGAAACTTCCCAGCTGCATACATTTTTTCTTCGTAGTTGACTTGAAGTGGGAAGAAATCCCCAGTTGCCATCTTCTTAGACATAACGGCAGCAGTCAAGACAGTTGACTCCCCATAACGCACGACAACAGAGCCATTTGCTTGCTTAGCAACCTGGCCAGTCTCTACGATTAACTCACGACCCGCAAAAGTCGTTTGAAACACTTGTTTTGTCATTTATATGTAATCCCCTTTGGATTGAAATATTTATACGACTTGCCTACAAAAATCAGGATACAAAGGGCGTTAAGAATCCCGTATGAAAATAGGAGATTGACGCAGTGTGCGATGCACATCAGGAAATCTATCTTTTCCACTAGGGATTTAGCCCGTGTTCAACTATCAAGATACTAAGCCGTTAAGCAACTCAAAAGAAAATAGGAAATCGAACGACGGAGCGACTGCTCCTAGGTAGATTTATCTTTTTCCACAGAGTTGTAGGCGTGTTCAGTTGATCAAGATATTTTGGACGGTTCGGCTTGCCGAACATTTCTGTAGAAAAATAGGAAGGTGACGCCACACTCGATGAGTGCTAGGAAGCTTATCTTTTTTCCTAAGAAATGAGGCCAAAATTCAATTAATCAAGATACTAAGGCATTAAACCGCTTAACGAAATATGGATTTCAACAGCCTTTCTGTATGTTATATCCTCATCTTTGTATCCAAGCACGTATAACCTTTATTTTACCATATTCAAGCCCAAAAGAAAAAGGCTTTAAAAGCCTTTTTCGAGGAATATTTGATTTCCATTTATTTTAAAATTCTAGAGCTAGTTATAGTCAGTATCTAAGCTTCTTAATTCACAAATTCTTTACTAACAACATAGAATCGAGTTTTATGCTCACCACCAGAGTATTTTTTCTGATTACGTTTTAGGACATAGCGTTCCATTGGTTGAGAGGTGGATTTAATACGAGTCGTAACTACAACTGTATCGCCCTCAACCACCCACTCATTAGCTGATGGAATCTCCATTTCAGGTGCTGCTCCACCACGGCCTCCTGGGACTAATTCAAAAAACATCTTGTCTTTTGAAGAGTATAGCCAGGCTTGCTTCTTCTCACTCGCAAGTTGAATCAACTGCTCTTCAGACATTGATTGAATTGATTCTGAAGTTTCTTTAGCCTCAAGTTTTTTAATCACGTCTGCAAGCTGATAGGTATCCGGTGTATAAGTATTGTAGTAATCCAGAAACATTGCTTGCGAATACGCATAAATACCACTATGTTCATTAGCAAGTTCGAGAATCATAGTTGGTCTCACCAATCTCGAAAATGATAAAGAATAACCATTTTGGACTACTGATCAAATATCTTCTTGATCTTCCACGCTTAATCCATCAAGAGCACTAGCATTCTTCCCATCCAATTTCGTTGTAAACTCAAGAGCAATCCAGCCTTGGCCCGATTCCAATTTCCCCCAGGTATACCCATCTGCTGATCTGGTTTCTGTGATGGTATGAATCCCTTTCGAAATCTTCCCAACTTCTTGTCCCTTCACAGTTGGCTCCTTGCGAATCCGGAGATCCAACACACTGACCTGTACTTGGAAGCTCGTTGATGTTTCCTCTTTACTACTGACTTTGCTCGTAGAATTCTTTTCTTCTCCCAATTCTTTCCACTTAAATCTGCTTGGATCCAATTCTTTAGCGCTGATTCCGAGCACTTGCTCTGCCTTCTGATTGGCACCTATCCTTATTTGTGCCTCTTTTAAAACTTCCAATCCTCCCTTTTGAAATTTATAATAGGTCAAATCCATCTCCGGATTAAGAGATGAAAAGGTCGCATAGATAACCGATCCATCATCAAATAACTGCAGACTAGAACGAAATCCTCCAGCAGAAGCTACAAAGGCAGTATGAAGGAGTGTTGGCTTTTGATTCTTCAAATAATAGATTGCAGAAACAGACTGACCATCACCCAGCACAAGCTCATCCTTCCCATCCTTGTCCAAATCCATAAATACATAGGAAAGGATCGCCTTAGTTCCTAAGGTTTGAAGATTGAATACATAAGAGTATTCATCTGAGGCGGGTTCAAATTCTTTTAGTTTAGCCACTAGACCTGCACTATCACCTGCCTCGATAGCCCTAGAGTAAGCCTGATAACGTTCAAGAACTGTTTGATAATACGCATGCCCAGACGATGTCTTCTTGGAACTTTTCCCATCTGCTACTTCACTCTGAACTGTAGAAGGTTGCGTCCTAGGACGTCGCTTAGGCCCACATGCCACCAGGGTTAACAACGTCATCGCTATCAAGCTAACTTTATAGATTTTTTTCATCATATACTCCCTAAAACTTTCTCCATTTTATTATACCAAAAGAAAGTAAAAATGCTAGAAAATCCTTGTTTTCTCATTGGATAAAGCAGACTTTGATAAGATCCCCCATTCGCCTATCATTCTGTCCTCTTTTCTGCTATACTGAGTATAGTTATTTGATCAAAAGGAGAACACTATGGAATTAAAAAAACGCTCTGAATTTCCTGAGAAGGAACTCTGGGACCTCACAGCCCTCTACCAAGACCAGGAAGACTTCTTGCGTGCCATCGAAAAGACTCGCGAGGAAATTAATGAATTCGTCCGTAACTACAAGGGTAGGCTCCACACTTTTGAAGACTTTGAAGCTGCCTTTGCCATCTTTGAACAAATTCAGATCCAACTCAGCCACATTGGTAACTACAGCTTTATGCCCCAAACGACGGACTTTGGGGATGAAGCTTTTGCAGAAATTGCCCAAGCAGGGATGGATTTCGAAACTTGGGCCAGCGTCGAACTCTCTTTCTTTGATGATGCCTTAGTCGAAGCGGATGAGGAGGTCCTTGAACGTCTCGGACAACTCCCTCACCTCACTTTTGCCATTCGTCAGGCTAAAATCAAAAAAGCTCACTACTTGGGAGCTGACGTGGAAAAAACTCTGACTAACCTTGGTGAAGTCTTCTACGGACCGCAAGACATCTATACCAAGATGCGGGCGGGCGACTTTGAAATGGCTGATTTTGAAGTAGATGGAAAAGTTTACAAGAATAGCTTTGTCACCTATGAAAACTTCTATCAAAACCATGAGAATGCAGAAGTCCGTGAAAAAGCCTTTCGTTCCTTCTCAGAAGGTCTCCGCAATCACCAAAACACAGCTGCTGCCACCTATCTAGCCCAAGTCAAATCTGAAAAACTAATCGCAGACATGCGAGGCTACGACTCCGTCTTTGACTATCTCTTGGCTGAGCAGGAAGTGGATCGTGCCATGTTTGACCGTCAGATTGACCTGATCATGAAGGAATTCGCTCCAGTCGCTCAAAAATTCCTCAAACACGTGGCCAAGGTCAACGGCCTTGAAAAAATGACCTTTGCTGATTGGAAGTTGGACTTGGACAGTGCACTTAACCCAGATGTCACCATTGATGACGCTTATGACTTGGTTATGAAATCTGTGGCACCTCTTGGCGAAGAATATTCTCGCGAAATTGCCCGCTACCAAACCGAACGTTGGGTCGACTTTGCTGCTAATGAAGGCAAGGATTCAGGTGGATATGCAGCTGACCCTTATCGCGTCCATCCTTATGTCCTGATGAGTTGGACAGGACGAATGAGCGATGTTTATACCCTGATCCACGAGATTGGACACTCTGGTCAATTCATCTTCTCAGATAACAACCAAAGCTACTTCAACGCCCACATGTCGACCTACTATGTGGAAGCTCCTTCTACCTTTAACGAGCTCCTCCTCAGCGACTACTTGGAACACCAGTTTGACGATCCTCGTCAAAAACGCTTTGCCCTAGCTCACCGCTTGACAGATACCTACTTCCACAACTTCATCACCCACTTGTTGGAAGCGGCTTTCCAACGCAAGGTCTACACCCTGATTGAAGAAGGTGGTACCTTCGGCGCTAGCAAGCTCAACAGCATCATGAAGGAAGTCTTGACCGAATTCTGGGGAGACGCTGTTGAAATCGATGACGATGCAGCCTTGACCTGGATGCGCCAAAGCCACTACTACATGGACTTTACAGCTACACCTACTCAGCTGGCCTAGTTATCTCAACAGCCGGTTACCTACATTTGAAGAACTCCGAAAACGGAGCCAAAGATTGGCTAGATCTCCTTAAATCAGGCGGTAGCAAGACACCACTGGAGTCAGCTATGATTATCGGAGCAGATATCTCAACGGATAAACCACTTCGCGATACCATTCAGTTCTTGTCTGATACGGTTGATCAGATTATTGCTTACAGTGAAGAGTTGGGTCAGTAAGAATTCCTCCAGTATGGTTTTCTTAATTTTGTTAATCATTTACATAAAAAGTCACCAATTTTTGCTGACTTCAGATTGAAGAAAGAGTTCAAAATGGACTCTTTCTTCAATCTTTTTCTTTTACTAGAGAAAATTTTAAAAACTCAAGAATAGCATTAAATCAGCACTTCCAAAAGTTTTCACTATATGGTGGGATATCTCTATTAGGGCAATTAAAAAATTAGAGATTCATTCTTAGTTTACTGTGCCCGATTTTTTATAAACAGATCTACTTTAACCAAAGATGTTCCTTGAGGAGTGTTTATGATAAAATAAGGATTATGGACAAACCATCCAGCTGCAAAAACTATCATTACAGAAAAATGAGAAACCATATTCGATAAACAAACAGTGTCTTCAAAGACAAGTTAAAGAGAAAATATGACTGTTTTTTTTCTAGGATGAAAGGATCAATAGGTTCAGAAGGGAGAAATATGCTAAATATCTTTGTATTAGAAGATGATTTTCTACAACAAACACGTATTGAAACAGCAATCAAGAAATGTATGACAGATCATCATCTAAAGTATAAATACTTAGAGGTATTTGGGAAGGCAACACAATTGTTAGAGGCCATCAAAGAGACAGGAAATCACCAATTCTTTTTTTTAGATATTGAAATTAAAGGGGAAGAAAAAAAAGGAATGGAAATTGCGCGGGAGATTCGTGAAAAAGATCCTAGCGCTTCAATCGTATTCGTAACGACTCACTCAGAATTCATGCCCGTTACCTATCGTTATCGCGTCTCCGCTTTGGATTTTATTGATAAAGGATTAAATGATCAGGATTATCAGGAAGCGATCTCATCTGTTTTGATACATGCTGCTGAGAACGTCAATAAGACAATAGGGGAGGATTCCTTCAGCTTTAAATCAGAGCATTCCCAGATTCAAGTCCCTTTCTCAGATATTCTATATTTTGAGACATCTTCGACCGTTCATAAGGTCGTTTTAACAACTAAAAAAGGACACATGGAATTTTATGGTAAAGTCTCAGATATTGCTAAAACCGACAAGCGACTTTACCAAAGTCATCGAGCTTACGTTGTAAATCCAGAGAATGTCGTTCGTATTGATAAAGCAAATCATATTGTTTATTTTGAAAACGATGAATCATGTTTTGTATCACGTTTAAAACTGAAAGGGCTAGTTGAAAAGGTAGATAAATAATGACTCTAGAGTTTGAAGGTGTGTTTTTTGTTAGTTGGTTAATAAGGTTAGTTATTTTTCAACAAATTAGTTATTCAAAATTTAAATTACCATATTTGTTTTTAATACCTGCCCTACTGACATTGATTGAATACTATTATTATGATGTTGTCTTTTGGGGAGAAATATTATTTTTACCTTCCATCACTTTCTTTCTAAAATCTCGAGAAAGATGGAATTGGTTACAATACATATTCTACTGTTTTTTTACTTTAACAATTTTTGATATGTTGAGCAGTCTATCATCTATCTATTTCCAGTTTTTATTTAGAGTATCAGAGGAGGTTTTAGATAAAAAAATATGGATGGATTGGATACCAATACTTTTTAACCTTTCCTGTATACATTATATTTTTTTTAAAAATATTTTCGAATTAATATCGAGTTACTTTCACAAGAGGTTAAAAAAATAATAAATTTTCAATGGTAGTAAAGATTTTTTTAGTATAACGATGATAATCTATTACCTCTTAAGTTATATACTCTCAAGTATACCTACACTTGAATATGCTGGTTTATTTCCTACCCATATAGACGATATATACTACAAAAGAATAGTTATCTTCAGTTACATCCCTATCTTTTTAGGTTTTCTATTTTATATCCAACACATTATTAAAGAAAATATCAATATAGAAATTCAAAAGATGAAAGATTCACAGATAGATTCAATAAGTAAATATAGCAATCACATTGAATCTCTTTACAAAGAAGTGAGAAGTTTTCGTCATGATTATACAAATATATTAGTCAGCTTAAATGAATCGATAAAGAAAAGAGATATAGATGGGGTAGAGAGGATCTATAATGCAGTACTAAAAGAGTCTGATAAATCCTTTTACAATAGTCAATACGATATTGCTAAACTTGTTCATTTAAAAAACCTAGCAATGAAATCGGTTGTATCTGCAAAATTGATTGAAGCACAAAATCGAGGAATTGATGTATCTGTAGAAATAGCTGAACCTATCGGAACTCCTCAAATAGATTTAGTCGATTTTATTACGATACTATCTGTCTTTTTAGATAATGCCATAGAAGCTGCAGTTAACGCAGAAGCTCCAAGAATTAGTTTTACTTATTTTCAAGAGAATGAAAATAAAATTTTAGTCATCTATAATACCACTGCTGACTATAAGATCCCTACTAAAAATATTTTCCAATATGGAGTCTCAACCAAAGGAGAGGGACGAGGTATCGGTCTTTCAAATGTCAAACAAATCCTTTCCAAATATCCTAAAGTCACTTTAGAAACAAAAAGTATAGATCATGAATTTACTCATGAATTAAAGATGTACGAAGGATAACTTTAAAACTAGAATAAATGGTCTGTTTTTTATAATTCCATTCATTATAAAAAACAGACCATTTATTAGATTGATCATTTCTTTTATTAAATTTGAAATATACTGTTGTGTGTAAGAACTTAGAAAACGAAACCGAGTTACAATTGTTTAGTGAACTCACCCACATTCTGTTTATGATTATAGTTAGGAGAACTAGCCCATGTTTAATAGATTAGCAAGCTCTGTATTTCAGTCTATCTTGAAAAGGAGAGATACGAAGATCTTCTTATCCTTTTGTCTATTACCTATCCTTGTTCCATTTTTGGCAGGAAATATGGAAGATATGAAAACCGACTATACGAATAGTTTTTTATCTTTCTTTGATATCACTCTTTTAACACAGTATCGTTTAACAATCCCAGTACTCATTTTTTCCATATTGATTTCTTCCGTTTTTAGAGATGAAATTGATAGCAAGATCATGTTTTTATACAAAGATATTAAGCGTTCTAAAATTTTCAACGCAAAAATACTCGGACTATTTTTAGTTTATATCCTCTATTTATTTGGAACTTTTTTTGCAACTTTCATTACTTATTATGGCATTATGTTACCTAGATTTGGAGTTGATTCTAACTTCTTACCTTCAAGCTCGATTTTAGTAGAGAAATCTATCTTGTCAATTCTTTCTGTGGTTTTACTTAATCTTATAACAACCGTCATGGTTGCGATGGTTTCCATTAAATCTAAGACCTTAGTGGCTGTTTTAGTAGGAATCTTCTTCACTTTATTTGCCTTCACAGCTCCCTTACTGATTGGAATAAAGTATGTGATTCCAACCACTTATGCAAATGCTTTACAAGCAGGTGAGTTCGTTTTAACGCTGTTAATCATCATTGGCTTGTCTTGCATTTACTTCTTACCTAGCTATTTCTCAGCTAGAAAAAATTTTGAAAGAATAGAGTTTTAAAAAGAGCAAGCTGACTCATTTATTATTTATAAAAATCGAAAGGAAACTAGATATGCTAAAAATTGAAAGTATTTCAAAAAAATTTGTTGGGAATGACTTTTATTCACTCAAAGACGTCAGTATGGAAATCAATAAGGGGGAGATTGTCGGTTTGATTGGTAAAAATGGTGCGGGTAAATCGACACTCATGAAGCTGATGGCAAAATCACTAAAACCAACTTCCGGAGTTATTACCTATAATGGGATCGATATTCATAGTAAAGACAATGTATTAACAGACTTTGGTATTATGATCGATCCAGTATTCTACCCAGAAATGTCCGTTATTGATAACCTGAAATTTTATCTACGTTTACATGGGAAAGACGAGCTTTTTTCAAATATTGAACCAACTCTGAAATTGGTAGAACTATGGGAAGCTAGAAATAGAAAACCAAAAGGATTTTCTTTTGGTATGAAGCAAAGGACAGCCTTGGCAATTGCGTTGGTTGCCGAACCAGACTTCCTTATTCTGGATGAACCATTCGTTGGACTAGATCCAATTGGTGTTCAGAAATTAATTGATATTTTGAAAAAATGGTCTAATGAGAGACAAATTTCAATGCTTATTTCTAGCCACCAATTAGGAGAGCTAGAAGCCTTGTGTGAACGTTATGTCTATATTGAGGCAGGGCAGTTAGCAGACGCTTTTGACGGTGCAGCTTCTCCTAGTTTGCTTGTGTACTTGAAGGAGACTAAGAATCTTGAAGGGATTCAGTCTTTATTAAGTGATGACGTCATTCTAGAAGGCAGCGTTTTAGATATTTCGACAAACATATCCTCTGAACAGGTTAATGAGATTTTTAAAATATTAGGAAATCATACCTTGATTGAGAAGATAGAGGTGAAAGAGAACCACCTAAAAGAGATCTTTACGAAAGGACAGTAACATATGAAACAAATCTTACCTGCCATTTTCATATCTGTCTGGAAGCGTAAAGAAACCAAGATTTACCTGCTATTCGTTTTATTTCCAGTTATCTTTCTTCTAGCTTCCTTTTTTGGAAAATCTAATTTCATGCAAATTTCCGTAATAGGAGATAATAGAGTAAGTGGGATAGCCTTTCTAGATATGATGATCAGTTCAGCAGATTCATTTATCTTACCTACTCTTGCGATCTATTTCTTGACAATTTCTGTCTTTAGACGAGAGATAGATGATCATACTATGTTCCTATATAGAGATTTAAGCCGTAAGAACATATTTTTTTCAAAATATCTTAGTTTACTCTCAATCTTGGTACTATTTTATATTCTATTTACCTGTGTTTCTACAACAGTCTATTTCACCAGGGTCGTTCAGTTTCCTTTTGCGTCGAATACCTTTTTTGATAACGATTTATCTATTACTTTATCAACTCTAGAGGATATTTTTGGAATCTTTTTAAAAGACATTTTTTCAGTAACTATCGCTTCTGTGTTATGCCTTTATTTAAAAACTGGCTCAACCATAGTGGTAGCTATTATTTTAACAATTGCAAGCATGATGACTTCCATGATTGGTGGAGGCATTGCCATGCTTTTCCCGAATGGATATAACAGATTGCTTAATGACGACATTTTGTCCACTCCACAAGCATTTTTGGGAGCACTGGGCATTACCCTCGTCTATGCCTTTATTCTCCTAATCATTGGTTCTAAAAAGTTTCAAAATTTGGAGTTTTAACAATGATAGCTTATCCTACTTCCTATGACCTAATGATGTATGCCTTATCTACAATTTGCAGTAGAAAGATACACGTTTCTCTTTATCATCAAAAAAAGATTGGAACATAGCTCCAATCTTTTTTTCTTACCTCAACTCAGCCACAATAGCCTTGATTTGCTCTGCTGTGTGCACACCTGCCACTTGCTTGACAACCTGACCATCTTTTTTGAAAAGAAGAGTAGGGATAGACATGATACCGAATGCACGTGCGGTTTCTGGATTTCATCCACATCCATTTTAACGATCTTCAAGACATCTTCTGAAAGTTCTTCAGATAATTTATCCAAGATAGGAGCTTGCATGCGACATGGACCACACCAGGTCGCCCAAAAGTCTACCAAGACCAATCCTTCTTTCGTTTCTGCTTCAAATGTTGCGTCTGTAATTGCTTTTGCCATTGTTTTTCTCCTTTAGTTTTTGTATTGATCCAGGTCTTGCTTCATCAAATAGAAGAAGACATCTCCGTAAGTTCCGTGGTAATCAAGTTCGTGCCCATTATAGGTCAATTTTTGTACGGGATAGTAATCCGCTACACCAATCAAGCAGGTCTGTTGGGATCGTTCAAACTCTTCATAGGAATCAAAATGCATAACTCTTTCTTGCTTTGCACCATCTAGATATGTAATATCAATCATTCCTGTCACCTCTTTTCTAATTTATGACTACATTGTAACTCTAACGATTACAACTGTCAATCAAAACGACTTGCTTAGTTGAAGAAATTCTGTTCGATAGCTAAAAGCTAACAAAAAAGGCCTCTGAATACAGAAAGCTCTATTCTTGCTGGATAAAACGTTTCTATACAAGGCGACGAACCGAAGATTGTACTGACGGTACATCGAGGCGAAGTGATAAAAAATAAAAAAGCTACTCAACTAGAGTAGCCTTATTTTCAAGATATGCTCAATCGAACACGACCTAAGCACTTGGCAAAAATAACAGCCCCCTGAATCCAGAGAGCTGTTTTGAGCTCGGGCTAAAATCCTAGTGAAAAAGATGAAACTCCTTGTGTTCATCGAACACTGTGTCGTTTCCCTATTTTCATACGGATTTTTGGCGCCCTTAGCATCATGATTAACGACGAAGTCCAAGAGAGTTGATCAACTCACGGTAACGGTTAACGTCGTTGGTACGAAGGTAAGCCAACAAGTTACGACGGCGACCAATTTTCTTCATCAAACCACGGTAAGTAGCGTGGTCTTTTTTGTGTTGTTTGATGTGGTCGTTCAAGTGGTTGATTTCCCATGTAAGGACAGCAACTTGTACTTCTACTGAACCAGTGTCACCTTCGTGACGTGCGTATTGTGCAATGATTTCATTTTTTTTCTCTTTTGAGATTGCCATGATAAGCTCCTTTTCTTTATGCTCTATCCGAGTGGCAGGTTTGGCATAGCCTGCTACCAAGAAAGAGTTAGTTGTCTATTCGACCTATTCATTCTACCAAGATTTCATCTTTCTGTCAAACACTTCTACTTTTTCCAACAGAGTTCTTCAAACCCAAGACTACCATGACTTCTCATTATAGGTTGACTCGAAAGTCAGTTAAGAGCCCTATTTCTTCTACTGTCAATCTACGCCACTCCCCCAATTCGAGACTAGGATTCAAGTTCAATGGCCCCATGGAAATCCGCTCGAGATCGGTGACTTCTTTGCCACAAGCTGCGACCATGCGTTTGACCTGGTGGAATTTTCCTTCAGCGATGCGGATCTGAACCAAGCAACTATTAGCTTCTTGATCAACCTCCAAATTTCCAACTCAGCTGGCAGTGTGGTGAAATCCTTCAAGACGATTCCTTCTTTGAAACGGTCAACATCTTCCTGGGTCATGATGCCAGCTACTTGGGCACGATAGAGTTTATCCACATGCTTCTTAGGTGACAACATAGCGTGGGCTAGCTTGCCATTATTGGTCAAGAGGAGTAAGCCGTGAGTATCGATATCAAGGCGCCCGACTGGAAAGACTTCCTTATGACGGGCCGTGTCATCTAGCAAATCTAACACAGTTTGATGGTGATCATCTTCAGTCGCTGAAATGACCCCCTTGGGTTTATTGAGCAGATAGTAGACAAACTCCTCATGCAGGAGCTTTTCTCCCAGATAGGTTACCTGATCTGTGTCTGGATCAATGTGAACTTTGGCAGATGTCTCAACCTTCCCATTGACCTGAATTTTTTTCTGCTTGAGAACTTGCTTGACTTCTGTCCGACTTCCCACACCACAATCTACTAAAAATTTGTCTAGACGCATCTTCTTCTCCTTTATCCTTCTTTTCATTATATCATGAACTGGTCCTGGATTCTCTCATTACTTTAGACCACTTTCCGTTCAGTCCACTCGCAATCATTGGATAAATAGGAAACTTTCATTCTGGGGGGAATTGTGATATGATGGATTTTAGAAAAAAGGAGTGAATGAGAACATGTCTGCAATCGAAACCATTACAAAAGCTGCCCATCTAATTGATATGAACGATATTATCCGTGAAGGTCACCCAACCCTACGAGCTATTGCTGAGGAAGTTACTTTCCCTCTGTCAGACCAAGAGATCATCCTAGGGGAAAAAATGATGCAGTTCTTGCACCATTCACAGGATCCTGTCATGGCAGAAAAATTAGGTCTTCGGGGAGGAGTCGGACTCGCCGCCCCTCAGTTGGACATTTCTAAGCGCATCATTGCCGTTCTCGTCCCAAACCCAGAGGACGAAGAAGGAAATCCTCCAAAAGAAGCCTACTCCATTCAAGAAGTCATGTACAACCCTAAAATTGTCTCCCACTCTGTACAAGATGCAGCTCTTGGAGATGGTGAAGGTTGTCTTTCTGTAGATCGTAATGTTCCCGGGTATGTGGTTCGCCATGCACGCGTGACAGTAGACTACTTTGATAAAACAGGGGAAAAACACCGCATCAAACTTAAAGGTTACAACTCCATCGTTGTCCAACACGAGATTGACCACATTAATGGCGTTATGTTCTACGATCGGATCAATCCGAAGGATCCTTTCGCTATCAAAGATGGCATGCTTATTTTAGAATAAGAAAAAAAGACCGATGGGTCTTTTTTTTCTTAGGGTGTGACAGAAAAAGTTGTTGGAATCTCAATCCCATTTTGTAAGAGGGCATCATGATAGAGTTTGTAATAAAGGTGGTAAATGGCAATTTGACTTCCTGATTGGACCATCATGGCGACACGGAAGGAATAGCGACCCGTTCCCTTTTCGATTTGTGGTCCTAAAATCGTCGGACCATCTAAGATTTCTGGATGTTTCTGTGCTTGTTCATCGTTGACTTGCTGGAAGATTTGATAAATCTTATCCAGATCTGTCTGAGCTGAAATTGGCATATCAATGAGAACGCGCTGGTTGCCTCGAGAGAGATTGCTGACAACCATGATATTGCGATTAGGGATAAAATGCAAGGTACCATCTGCATCTCGCACCTGGGTCGTCCGAATGCCGACACTCGACACTGTCCCAGTGATGGTAATCGGACCATTGGTCACTCGCACCGTATCTCCAACATCCAATTGGCGCTCAAGAAGAATAAAGAAGCCATTGACCAAATCCGATAAGAAGCCTTGAGCTCCCATCCCAATGGCAACTCCTGCAATTCCAGCACCCGCCAAAAGACTTGAGACTGGCAAGCCGAGGATGGAAAGAATCCAATAAATCAGAATAAAATAGAGGCCGTAATTTAACAGACTTTCTACCAGACGTAAGATAGTTTTTTTACGAGATTCATCCTGACCTACATAATTCAAAGACGGTTTTAAAATGCGTTTCACTAAACTGTGGAGCAGTTTTTTTGCAATATAAAACAAGACAAATAAAATAGCTAAGGAAATTACTTTTGAAACCAGGTCATCCATGATCTTGGTCCAATCAAATTGATTCACATAACGGGAAATAACATTCTTCATTCCTTCTAACAGTCTCCTTCTCTCTTCTAATGGTTTGATTATATCAAATTTTAGGCTATTGAACCAGCGCCCTTATTGAAACAACCATTGATTTTAAGCTCTTACTATCGTATAATGGACGGTAAACTTTTCAATAAGGAGGTTCTTATGGTCAAACGAATCATTCGCGCTTGGAACAAAACTAATCTCATGAAACGAATTGCAATCGGAATCATAGTCGGAGCCCTTTTGGCAGTCCTTCTCCCTAAAGCATCTGCAATCGGTCTATTAGGTGAAATCTTTGTAGGTGGCTTGCGAGCTATTGCCCCTCTCCTAGTCTTCGCCCTTGTCGCTAATGCCCTATCCCAACACCAAAAAGGAACCCAGACCAATATGAAATCGGTCATCAGCCTCTATCTTTTGGGAACCTTTGCGGCAGCCTTGGTAGCTGTTTTAGTTAATTATCTCTTTCCCATCACCATTTCCTTGACTGGGACAAGTGCTAAAGGAACTTCTCCCGATGGACTTGGAGAAGTCATCAGCAACCTCCTCTTAAAGATTGTTGACAATCCACTTAACGCTCTCATCCAGGCCAACTATATTGGAATTTTATCCTGGGCAGTAGTCTTTGGGATTGCCATGAGAGAAGCCAGTGAACATAGTAAGGACCTTCTTCAAACCCTGGCTGATATCACTTCCAAGATTGTCGAATGGATTATCAACCTAGCTCCATTTGGAATTCTTGGTTTGGTCTACAAAACGATTGCAGGGCAAGGGTTTGCTGGTCTGAAAAGCTACGGAATTCTCTTACTTCTATTAGTTGGAACCATGTTTCGTTGCCCTCGTCATCAATCCCTTGATTGCTTTCATCATGATTCGCAAGAATCCTTACCCACTTGTCTTTAAATGTTTACGAGTAAGTGGATTAACTGCCTTCTTTACTCGAAGTTCCGCTGCTAACATCCCTGTTAATATGAAGCTCTGTAAGGAACTAGGGCTCAATCCAGACACCTACTCCGTCTCTATTCCTCTAGGCTCTACTATCAATATGGCAGGAGCTGCTGTTACAATTAATACCTTGACCCTAGCTGCTGTCAATACCCAAGGGATTCAGGTCGACTTTGGAACGGCCCTTGTCCTCAGCGTCGTAGCCGCTATCTCAGCTTGTGGCGCTTCTGGAGTGGCCGGAGGGTCTCTACTTTTGATCCCAGTTGCTTGTAGCCTTTTTGGTATCGGTAATGATATCGCTATGCAAGTCGTTAGTGTCGGCTTCATTATTGGGGTTATCCAAGATTCTTGCGAAACAGCCCTCAACTCGTCCACCGATGTTCTTTTTACAGCCATTTCTGAAATGAAAGATTGGCCAAAAGAAAAACGCTATTAATTCAGAAAAACCAGATCACACGATCTGGTCTTTTTCTTTTTTCATAAAGTAGCTTTTGCTTTCCCTAAACATCGGAGACGAAAGAGCGAATAAAGCAATTAGATGATAGTTACGTTTTCAGAAGTTTCCATGAAAATTCCCCAGCAATCCCCAACTAGTCACTCAAAGAGAAACGGTTGGTCATCAAGTTGCTTGCATCTAATAAGACCTTATCCAACAAGCGATCCGTCGCTTCTTGAATCTGATCACTCATGGCCTGATTTTCTTTTTCAAAGTCAACGATATCCCCTGCTGCCAAGGCTTGATCCACTCGTCCAATCCGGGCATGTCCAAGGGCCATAGTGCTTTCTTGGTAATCTTCTATATCTCCAACATGATGACTATAGTGGGCATCTGCCAGACCAGCAATAATTCGATTGGTCCAATAGAAGGAATTCGTCGTCACTTTTTCTGTCGTGTTGGCAAAATAATCCGGTGTCGTATCTACCTGCGTAAAGAAAGGAACGGCCGTATTGAAAGGCATAGACCCATAGCAAGCCATTGAATTCCTGTTGTTTCTTGAGGACGATTTGGTCGCAATTGGAGAATAGCCGTCTGGCTAGTCCGGTTGATGCCAATGGTACGGAAGGTCCGACGACTATGAGCATCCCCTTCTGAACCATAGGGATCATAAGCTGAATCCTGATAGTGACTGCTAAGGACATATTTGACATCTTCAATCGTAATCTTGCGATAAGGTTTTTGACACCAAGGAAGGAAGAAGGATCGAGGATCTTGCTCCACTTCTGGGTTGAGGAAACGTTGAATATCCCAAGCACGTGGTGTGTTGTAATGACGGTCCTTGTCTCGTTGACTCCCAAAAGCATAACGAGGGTTAAAGGACGAACCGTCAAAATCCAAGGCCAAGTGATGCCGTTCCACAAAATCTTTCAAATCTGGATCACATAAAAACTCTTCTGGGCGATTAAACTCAAAGCGATCACTCCCCAATTGATTGGGATTGGTCACATAGGCGTCGTCTGGTACGCGACGTGCCATCCAGTGATGACCTCCGATGGTTTCCAACCACCAGATTTCATTGACATCGCTGATAGCCACCCCATTAGATTCATAGGTCCCGTATTCCTCCAGAATTTCCCCCCAAGCGAAGAACACCTTCCCGGGCAGTCTGAACATAAGGAAGGACCAAGGTCAGCATGTCTTCCTCTCCAATGCCGCTTTCCACATGAGGATCCGCCCCCAAGACCCGGCTATTGGTTGTAATGGTCTCGGTTTCACTCATGGCCACATTGTACCGATTGATTCCTGCTTCTCCCCAGATGCCATCTTTTGGAATAGCATCTGGCACTGCTGTGTAGCGAACAGGGTTATCTGGCAGCTCTATCTCAAAAGGAGATAGGACTGACCGATAATGACGAGGTTGATCCTCTGGTTGAACGACGATAAATTTCTTAGGGGTAAACACTCCATTTTGAGAGTCTTCCGTGCGAGCTACAATCGTTGAACCATCATAGCTGGCATCTTTTCCGACGAGTATGGTGGTACAAGAATCGGACGAACGATTAGGGGTCATAAGCTTTCCTTCTTTCCGTTTAAACTGACTGTATTATAGCAAAAAGCGTGCCTGATTAAAAGGCACGACTGACTCTTTGCTTATTTAAAGGTCACAATTGTTGCTCCGCTTCCTCCTGCATTTTGAGGAGCGTATTCGAAGCTTTTGACATGCTTGTTGCGACGTAGGTACTTGGTAACTCCCTCCCGGATGACGCCCGTTCCGATTCCGTGGATGATATCGACTTGGGCCATATTATTGAGAAGGGCTTGGTCGATAAAGCTGTCTAATTCTTCCATGGCTTCCTCATATCGTTTGCCACGAAGGTCCAAGCGAGCCCGAGGCCCATTTGTGTTGGAACGTTTGACCACATGGACCTGGCGTTTTTTCGGTTGAGAAGCATCTTTTTCAGCTTTCAGAAGATTAAATTCTTTTTCTTCTAAGGTCATCTTGATCAGTCCTACTTGGGCTTCCCAACGACCATCCTTGAGTTGGTTGGTAAGGCTTCCCCGTTGCCCATAGCTGATCACCAAAATTTCGTCTCCTACTTTTGGAGCACGGGCTTTTTTAGCCTGTTTCAAGACCTTATTTTTGGATAGGTCAACCGTTTCTGGGGCCAATTTCTTCAACTGAGACTTAGCTTCAATAATTTCATGGGGCTTGAGTTGAGATTTGGCATGGAGACCTTGTAAGATCTGGTCGCTTTCTGCTAGAGCCAGATCTACAATTTCTTGCGCTTCTTTACGCGCCTTGTTAAGCTCTGTCTCCCGCTCTCTGGTCAACTCATTATACAATTTCTTGAGGACACGGTTGAATTTCAGATTTTCCTGTTCGACATCTCGGATGGACTCGAGTCGTTTGCGACTTTCTAGGGTCTGAGCTTCCAACTTTTCAATGATGCGGTTGACATCCCGATCCTGATTGGTCATCCCCTGCGCTTGACGGACGATCACTTCAGCTAAGCCTAAGCGACGAGCGATTTCAAAGGCATTGGATCGCCCTGGAACCCCCTGCATAAAGCGATAAGTTGGTCTTAAGGTATCGGTATCAAATTCCATGCTGGCATTTTGGACACCAAGAGTCTCAATCCCATAGGCCTTGAGTTCTGGATAGTGAGTGGTTGCCATTGTTTTGACCCCTCGTAAGCGGAGGTCTTCTAGGATGGCAATCGCTAGTGAAGCCCCTTCCTGAGGATCCGTTCCAGCTCCCAACTCATCCAGCAAGACCAAGGATTCCTCATCGACCTGCTCTAAAATAGAGACAATATTGGTCATGTGACTGGAGAAGGTAGACAAGCTTTGTTCAATCGACTGCTCATCCCCAATATCTGAGAAAATTTCTGTAAAAACAGCTACCTTGCTCCCAGACTCCGCTAAGATAGGCAACCCTGACTGGGCCATCAGTTGAGCTAAGCCCAGTGTCTTCAACATAATAGTCTTCCCACCCGTATTCGGTCCTGTAATCACAATCTCTGTTAGGTCTTGCCAAAGTGGACATCATTGGGAACCGCTCTTTCGATCAAGGGATGACGAACTTGCAAAAGCTGGATTTCACCCTGATCTGACAAGGATGGAATGGTCCCTTTTCGGTCCTGTAAAAAGCGATGCTTGGCACGAACGAGGTCAATATGACCGATTAACCAAGCATTGTTCCTGATCTCCCCAGCATGTGGACGAAGGAGGTTTGAAATTTCTTCCAAGATTCTAAGCATCTCGAAGCGTTCATCCGCACGATGGTTAGCAATTTCTTCGTTGAGATTGACGACTGCTCGAGGTTCGATATAGACAGTATTTCCACTAGCTGAAATATCATGCACCACACCAGCAATCCGATTACGGTAAGTGTTTTTCACTGGCAAGACATTTCGCCCATTTCTGCTAGCAACAATCTGATCAGCCAGCATTTCTGACTTGGTCTTCAGAAGCTCTTGCAGAATTTCTCGCACTTGGTGTTCATTTTCTTGAATCCGTCGACGGATTTTAGCCAAGCTTTCGCTGGCAAAATTTTCGATAAATCCAGCCTCATTAATGGCATGGAGGCTTCCCTGCAACTGTGGTAGATCGACTAGATTTTCAAAAATCCGATCCAATTTTTCCAAGCTAACATTCTCTAACTCCTCATAGAATTCTCTTAATTCATGGGTCACGCGTAAGACTTTCTTCACCGCTAACAATTCATCAATATTAAGCGATGTTTCTAGTTCTAAACGTTTGGTCACTGGACGAATTTCTTGGATCGTAGACACGCTAAAGTGCGGATGCTCCACAAATATCTGAGCCATATCCGCCATTTCAAGAAAGGCTGTCTCAATCGCTTCTTTTTTCGAGAGAGGGGTTAGTTCCTGCAACTCCACTTCGCCTTGCTCTGTCTGCAGATAAGGCTCTACTAAGTTTTTAACTTTTTGAAACTCTAAGGTTTCGAGAATTTTTTTATTCATGTTTCTCCACATCAGAAAAGGAGGCTTGTTCTCATCATAGCCTCCCCTTCCATTCTATTTATACCCATCATGAAGAAAATTCATGACGAGAAGTTCTTAAGCACCTAAGATTTTTACAACCCAAAGCTGTTTTAAAAGGCTTGCTGTAAGGGGACTATACTGCACCATAAAGCGAATAAGAAAACTTCCATGAAGACGATCTTGAATAGTCGCCATAGGAATGGTCGCTAAAATTGTGAATCCCATCTGTAAAACAAAATAGGTAACCAAGACCGATAACGCACCACTGGCAATCTGAAAGGGGCGTTCTTCCCATTTTTCAGGTGTCGGAATCAGCGGGACAAAGAGTCCAATCACCCGTCCGATTGCATAGACTAAGACATACAGGATAAAAAAAGCAAGACCTGCATAAAAACCTTATCTAAATGAAAGAGTTGCTCTTCTGAAAAGAAATAGGTCTTAGAAGCCTGCGTAGCACTAGAAAATGGGACCCACAAACTAATGGTTTTCGCCAAGGATTGATAACTAGACCCTGCTATTAATAAAGCTAGGATACTAATCACAAAATAGTAGCCTTGAAGAAGGATTCCCCGCGAATACCCTATGTAAAAGCTCCAGGCCAGGATCAACAAAATAAGGATTGAAAACATATGATTTTCCCCTTAATTAGATGATTTACCAACTAGACCATCAAGGGCCTTGCGTCGAAAATCTTCCAATTCTTTTTCCTTATCATCAAACTCAATCTCACGACTCAATTGAGTAGACAGACTATTGATGGCTAATAAAATGGCCAAGGTCTCATCATCTGCCACTGGCATTTGTTCTTTAATCGCTTCATATTTTTCCTTCGCGACCCTTTCAACCTCTTCCATGAAGAGGTTGTCATGATTAGTGGTTAGGGTCAGCGCTTTATTACCAAAAGTAAATTTGTATCTATTTAAGCTGGACATAAAAAATCACCTCACGATATTATATCAAAATCTCCCTTACTTGTCAGTAGCAAAATCCTCATCTAGTACGAAAGAAATCCCTTTTTTAAACACTTCTCAAGGGTTCATTGACCCATATTCATGATACAATAAAGTGATTAGGAAAGGATGTATTTAAAATGAATGTAACTGATTTTTCGGTAGAAAGCCAAGATGGCACCAATATCTCGCTCGAACATTTCGAGGCCAAGTGCTCCTCATCGTCAATACGGCAACAGGATGTGGCCTCACTCCACAATATCAGGGCTTGCAAGAACTATATGATCGCTACCATGAGCAAGGCTTCGAGATCCTCGATTTCCCATGTAACCAATTCATGGGTCAAGCCCCAGGCAGTGCAGAAGAGATCAATCAATTTTGTAGTCTCAACTTCCAAACGACTTTCCCACGTTTTGCAAAAATCAAGGTGAATGGCAAAGAAACTACCCCCCTCTATCAATGGCTCAAAGAACAAGCAAGTGGTCCCTTAGGAAAACGCATTGAATGGAATTTTGCTAAATTCCTGATTGACCGAGAAGGACAAGTGGTCCAACGCTTCTCTTCTAAAACTCCTCCTCAAGCCATTGAAGAAAGTCTGAAGGAAATCCTCAAAGACTAATTCTAGCTTCCTTTTTCTAGCCTTTGAAGTTGGTTTTATGGTACAATAGGGAGTATGGAAACCATCACATTGTCCCCTCTACCAGAGGAAATTCAAGTATTCGTCCAGCACTACCAAAACTACCGGATACCTTCCAAGAACCCCTACATCGCGTATTTTTTCAAGGCTCCTGGTGCAACGATTTCTATCTATACATCTGGAAAAGTCGTCTTGCAAGGGAGCAAAGCTGAAATCTTTGCGCAAGCCTTGGGTTATCAACAAAAAATACAAACGATCACAAATGCAGGACAGGACTTCCCACTGATTGGAACAGACGAAGTTGGAAATGGCTCCTACTTTGGCGGGTTGGCTGTTGTAGCTTGCCTAGTCACACCTGACCAACACGCGCGACTAAGAAGCTTAGGAGTTGGTGATTCCAAGACCTTAGATGATCGTAAAATCCGAACCTTGGCTCCCATTCTAAAACAGGAGATCCAACATCAGGCCCTACTTCTAGCTCCCAAAAAATACAACCAGGTCATTGCATCTGGTTATAACGCCGTTTCTGTCAAGGTCGCTCTTCATAATCAAGCCATTTTTTTGCTCCTACAACAAGGGGTTCAGGCTGAGAAAATTATCATCGATGCTTTTACGACCCAGAAGAATTATGAACGCTATGTTCAAGCAGAAACCAATCAGGTGACGCAAGCCGTTACCTTAGAAGAAAAAGCAGAGGGCAAATACCTAGCAGTTGCGGTTAGTTCCATTATTGCTCGAGACCTCTTCCTCCAAAATCTTGAAGATTTGAGTCAAGAACTCGGCTATAGCCTTCCAAGCGGTGCAGGGAGTCAGTCTGATAAAGTCGCTAGTCAACTATTAAAAGCCTATGGAATCCAAGCCCTTAACTATAGTGCTAAACTCCATTTTAAAAATACAGAAAAAGCAAAAAAAATGATAGAAAGATAAGCAATGAAACGCAGTCAAACTACTACCTCTTCCAATCCCATCCTTGCCTTCTTAAAGGAATGGGGACTCTTTATCCTCATCATCACAAGCATCATACTCTCCCGGATTTTCCTCTGGACTCCAGTTCGAGTAGATGGTCATTCTATGGATCCTACCTTAGCAGACAATGAATACTTGTTGGTGATTAACAAGCTTCCTATCAATCGTTTGATATCGTGGTCGCCAGTGAAACAGAGAATGGAAAGACCAAAGAAATTGTCAAGCGGGTTATCGGTCTTCCAGGTGACACCATTCAATACGAGAATGATACCCTCTATATCAACGGAAAGAAGACAGATGAACCTTACTTGAAGGAATACATCAAGAAGTTTAAAGAAGATAAATTACAGTCCACCTACACTGGAAAAGGGTTTGAAGAAAATGGAGAGCTCTTCCGACAAATGGCCCAAAGTGCCCAAGCCTTTACGGTCGATCAAGACGGAAGTGCGACCTTCACGAAAAAGCTCTTAGATGATGAGTACCTTCTCCTAGGGGATGACCGGATTGTTTCTAAGGACAGCCGTCAAGTAGGGGCCTTCAAGAAGAGCCAGATCAAAGGGGAAGCTGTTTTCCGCCTTTGGCCACTTCTTCCATTTAAGACCTATTAGCCCGTTGAGAGGTTGGGACTCCTGTTCCAATCTCTTTTCTATCGTACAACTTTTGAGAATATCTTACTTTCTCTATCTGACTGATTAAAGGAAACTCTGTATGGAATACTATTTCTCCGGGACTATTGAGCGGGTCATTTTTGAAAATCAAAGTAGCTTCTTCCGAATCCTCCTATTAGATATCAACGACACAGATGCGGAAGACTATGAGGACTTTGAGATTATTGTCACTGGAACGATGGCAGATATTGTTGAAGGAGAAGATTATAGCTTCTGGGGAGAACTGATCCATCATCCAAAATACGGTCAACAATTGCAAATGAATCGCTATGAACGGGCCAAACCAACCAGCAAAGGCTTGGTTAAATATTTCTCTAGTGATCATTTTAAAGGAATTGGGCTCAAAACGGCCCAAAAGATTGTCGACCTTTATGGTGAGGATACCATTGATAAAATTCTCCAAGCTCCTGAAAAGCTAGCCTCAATCTCCGGGCTCTCCAAAAAGAACCGCGAAGCCTTTGTCGAAAAACTGCAGCTCAACTATGGAACTGAGCGGGTCCTTGCTCAACTTGCTAACTATGGCATCCCCAATAAACTAGCTTTTCAAATCCAAGACTTCTACAAGGAAGAAACTTTACAAATCGTAGAAACTGCTCCTTATCAATTAGTCGAAGACATCCAGGGAATAGGCTTCAAGATTGCCGACCAACTGGCTGAAGAATTAGGGATTGCTAGTGATGCCCCTGAACGCTTCCGAGCAGGTCTCGTCCATAGTCTTCTAACCCTCTCATTAGAAACAGGCGACACCTATGTTGAAGCTAGAGACTTACTTCAGGCCACCATCCAACTTCTAGAAGCATCTCGTCCAGTCGAGCTAGATCCAGCTAGCATTGCCCAAGAATTGGCCAGTCTCATTGAGGAAGACAAGGTGCAAAACATTGACACTAAGATTTTTAACAACAGCCTCTTCTTCGCAGAAGAAGGAATCCGTAGCCATATCGGTCGTCTGCTAGAAAAAGGAAAGCAAGAATCTTTCGAACCAGAAAAAATCGAACAAACAATCGATGAGATTGAAGAGGATCTCCAGATCCACTACGATCCCATGCAAAGAAAGCCATTCAAGAAGCTATTCAGCAGAAGGTCTTTATCCTTACTGGTGGACCGGGAACAGGGAAGACAACTGTTATTAACGGGATTATAGGGACCTACGCTCGCCTAAACCAACTGGATCTTCGGAAGAAATCTCAATTACCAATCCTCTTAGCTGCTCCAACCGGTCGAGCAGCCCGTCGAATGAGTGAGCTGACGGGTCTTCCGAGCGCCACCATTCATCGTCACTTAGGAATGACGGGAGACGACGACACGAGTCACTTGGACGATTATCTAGACGCTGACTTCATCATTGTCGATGAATTTTCTATGGTGGATACTTGGTTAGCCAATCAGCTTCTCAGCAATATCTCCTCCAATACCAAACTCCTAATCGTTGGAGATGCCGATCAACTTCCTTCTGTGAGCCCTGGACAAGTCTTGTCCGATCTCCTACAGATCCCAAGCATCCCTCAAGTCAAACTGGAACATATCTTCCGTCAAAGTGAGGATTCGACCATCGTCACTCTGGCCAGTCAGATTCGCAAAGGCCAACTACCTCCTGATTTCACAGAGAAAAAGCCTGATCGCTCCTACTTTGAAGCACCGAGTGAGCTCATCGCTCCCATGATTGAAAAAATCACCAGCGCAGCCCTTCGCAACGGCATCCCGGCCCGAGACATCCAGGTCCTCGCTCCTATGTATCGAGGTTCCGCAGGTATTGATCAAATAAACAGCCTCATGCAAGAGCTCCTCAATCCATTAGAAAATGGCGCTCTATTTTTTCAAGCATTGGATTGCCAGTATCGAAATGGTGACAAGGTCATCCACTTGGTCAATGATGCCGAAAGCAATGTCTTTAACGGAGATATCGGCTACATCACGGACCTCTTACCAGCGAAATATACCGAATCCAAGCAAGATGAACTGACTATCCAATTTGATGGCAATGAATTGGTCTACCCACGAAACGAATGGTACAAGATTCGACTGGCCTATGCCATGAGTATCCATAAGTCTCAAGGAAGCGAATTCCCCGTGGTCATCCTTCCCTTGACCAATCAGAGTCGGCGCATGCTCCAACGCAATCTGATTTACACAGCTATCACCCGTTCCAAAGCAAACTCATTCTCCTCGGTGAATACACTGCATTTGACTTTGCGACGCAGAATACTGGAACTGCTCGCAAAACCTATCTGATTGAACGTTTTTCGGATGGGATTCCTCAAAACTCAGACTCTTCCTCAGCCAGCACCGCTCATCTGAAAGAGCCCACTAAAAAAACAGAGCCCAAAAAGGAGCTCGTCTCAGTTGAAAACCACTCTGACTTATCTGCTTCCCAAGCTTCTCAACAAGGCTATCGATTAACAGAGGACAATTACTTAAGCATTGATCCTATGATCGGCCTCACAGAGGAAGAGATTCAACATTTCTTCAAAAACTAATTAAGAATTCCCCGTAGGACAAGTATACCTACGGGGTTTCTTCTATTAAAGATCCTTCATACGATTTCTGAGACTCGGAAGAAAAATTAGTGAGGGTCAAACCTAAGAGGCGAATACCTGAGGAATTGATCTCTAGGCTCTGGTAGAGCTCCTGGGCTACTCTCTGAATGACTTCTGGGTCTCTGGTTGCTTCCTCTAAACTGCGCCTCTTGGTCAAGGTCGTAAAATCGGCATAACGAATCTTGAGCACCAAGGTCTTACCAATTTTCTGATGCTTGGTCAAACTGTTCGCCACCTTGTCAGATAAATTGCTCAGTTCTTTTAGCACATCATCCTCGGCCACCAGCAATTTCGATAGGTGCGTTCCTTCCCAATGGACTTGCGAATGCGATTACTCTTAACTGGACTGTTATGAATCCCTCTAGCCTTTCGATAGAGATCAAAACCAAAGCGACCAAAGTAATCGATGAGAGTCATTTCCGGCACTTCTAAGAGATCTGCTCCTGTATAAATCCCCAAATCATGTAGTCGCTCTACTGTCCGTTTCCCCACACCATGAAACTTAGCCACGTCCAGCTGACTCAAAAACTCTTGAGCCTGCTCGGGTAAGATGACAGTCAGCCCACGAGGCTTCTGGTAATCACTGGCGATCTTTGCTAGAAACTTATTATAGGAAACTCCGGCAGAAGCGGTTAAGTGCAATTCATTCCAAATATCATGCTGAATTAAACGAGCTACCTTTACAGCAGATTGAATACCAAGCTTATTATTGGTCACATCCAAATAGGCTTCGTCAATGCTCATGGGCTCAATCACATCCGTATAACGTTTAAGAATTTCTCTGACTTGGAGACCGATCGTCTGGTACTTCTCGTAGTCACCAGGGATAAAAACAGCTTGCGGACACCGTTCATAAGCTTCTTTAGAACTCATAGCCGAATGAACCCCATACTTTCGGGCTTCGTAATTGCAGGTCGATACCACTCCCCTTCCACCGGACAAACGTGGATCGTGGCCAATGATGACAGGCTTTCCCTTCAATTCAGGATGGTCGCGCTCTTCAACGGACGCAAAAAAAGGCATCCATGTCGATATGAATGATCTTACGGCTCGTATCATTTACTAACGGAAATATGAGCATTAGAAACCTCCAGCTACATTATACCTCCCTTAGAATTATTTTTCTACTTTTTGAATCATCAACTCCTCAAAAATATAAGACAGTTTACAAGAAAATCACCATCTGTATTATAAAAGAATCCAAAATCTTTTTGCTATTCCCTTTGTGAAACCGATTTCTATGTGGTATACTACTATTGTAAGTGCAACAGATTTGTTGCTAGAAAGATATAAGAGGATTTAAACATGGTTGTTAAAACAGTTGTTGAAGCACAAGACATTTTTGACAAAGCCTGGGAAGGCTTCCAAGGGGAAGACTGGAAAGAAAGAGCCAGTGTCTCTCGCTTTGTTCAAGCTAACTACACTCCATATGATGGAGATGAAAGCTTCCTAGCTGGTCCAACTGAACGTTCTCTTCACATCAAAAAGATTGTTGAAGAAACAAAAGCACACTACGAAGAAACTCGTTTCCCATACGATACTCGTCCAACTTCTATCGCTGATATCGCAGCTGGATACATTGACAAAGAAAACGAAGTCATCTTCGGTATCCAAAACGATGAGTTGTTCAAATTGAACTTCATGCCTCGTGGTGGTATCCGTATGGCGGAAACTACTTTGAAAGAAAATGGATTTGAGCCAGATCCAGCTGTGCATGAAATCTTCACTAAATATGTAACAACAGTTAACGATGGTATCTTCCGTGCTTATACTACAAACATCCGTCGTGCTCGTCACGCTCACACAGTAACTGGTCTTCCAGATGCTTACTCACGTGGACGTATCATCGGGGTTTATGCTCGTTTGGCCCTTTACGGAGCTGACTACTTGATGGCTGAAAAAGCAAGCGACTGGAACGCGATCACTGAAATCGATGAAGAATCAATCCGTCTTCGTGAAGAAGTAAACCTTCAATACCAAGCACTTCAAGAAGTTGTTAAATTGGGTGACCTTTATGGTGTAGACGTACGTCGTCCTGCCTTCGATACAAAAGAAGCAATCCAATGGACAAACATCGCCTTCATGGCTGTCTGCCGTGTGATCAACGGTGCTGCTACTTCTCTTGGACGTGTGCCAATCGTTTTTGGATATCTACGCTGAACGTGACTTGGCTCGTGGTACTTACACTGAGTCTGAAATCCAAGAATTCGTTGACGATTTCGTTATGAAATTGCGTACTGTTAAATTTGCTCGTACAAAAGCTTACGACCAATTGTACTCAGGTGACCCAACCTTCATCACAACTTCTATGGCTGGTATGGGGAACGACGGACGTCACCGTGTTACTAAGATGGACTACCGTTTCTTGAACACTTTGGACAACATCGGTAACTCTCCAGAACCAAACTTGACAGTTCTTTGGACTGACAAATTGCCATACAGCTTCCGTCGCTACTGTATGCACATGAGCCACAAACACTCTTCTATCCAATACGAAGGTGTTACAACAATGGCTAAAGACGGATACGGTGAAATGAGCTGTATCTCATGTTGTGTATCTCCACTTGACCCAGAAAACGAAGAACAACGCCACAACATCCAGTACTTCGGTGCTCGTGTAAACGTGCTTAAAGCTCTTCTTACTGGATTGAACGGTGGTTACGACGACGTTCATAAAGACTACAAAGTATTTGACATCGATCCTATCCGTGACGAAGTTCTTGAATTCGAATCAGTTAAAGCGAACTTCGAAAAATCACTTGACTGGTTGACTGACACTTATGTAGATGCTTTGAACATCATCCACTACATGACTGATAAGTACAACTACGAAGCAGTTCAAATGGCCTTCTTGCCAACTCACCAACGCGCTAACATGGGATTCGGTATCTGTGGATTTGCTAACACTGTTGATACATTGTCAGCTATCAAGTACGCTACAGTTAAACCAATCCGTGACGAAAATGGCTACATCTACGATTACGAAACAATCGGTGAATACCCACGTTGGGGTGAAGATGACCCACGTTCTAACGAATTGGCAGAATGGTTGATCGAAGCTTACACTACTCGTCTTCGCAGCCACAAACTTTACAAGAACGCTGAAGCGACAGTTTCACTTCTTACTATCACTTCTAACGTTGCTTACTCTAAACAAACTGGTAACTCTCCAGTCCACAAAGGGGTATACCTCAACGAAGATGGTTCTGTGAACTTGTCTAAATTGGAATTCTTCTCGCCAGGTGCTAACCCATCTAACAAAGCGAAAGGTGGATGGTTGCAAAACTTGAACTCACTTGCTAGCCTTGACTTTGGTTATGCAGCTGACGGTATCTCATTGACAACTCAAGTATCACCTCGTGCTCTTGGTAAAACTCGTGACGAACAAGTTGATAACTTGGTAACTATCCTTGATGGTTACTTTGAAAACGGTGGACAACACGTTAACTTGAACGTTATGGACTTGAACGATGTTTACGAAAAAATCATGAGTGGTGAAGATGTTATCGTACGTATCTCTGGATACTGTGTAAACACTAAATACCTTACTCCAGAACAAAAAACTGAATTGACACAACGTGTCTTCCACGAAGTTCTTTCAATGGATGATGCATTGAGCTAAGAAACAACTTAGCCATGAAAACCAGTCGGAAACGGCTGGTTTTTTCTTATCTTGTCCTTACTAAATCCGTGGTATCATTAGTACAAATCCGTGATTTTTTGATATAATGGAATCAATCTATTCACAGAACAGGAAGAACAATGGAAGCGTCTAAAGATATGGACCGCGTGATTGACGTCCTCATGTTGGCAGGAACCCTCCTTTTAGAGAGTGGTTCTGAGATTCATCGAGTTGAGGATACCATGATCCGGATTGCTCATTCACAAGGAATCGATGATTGCAATGCCTTAGCGATGCCAGTCGCTATTTTCTTTTCAATCGAAAATGCCAATATCACGCGGATGAAACGGATTCTGCGAACCAATTACAATATCGAGAAGGTCTGTGATGTCAACCAGATTTCTCGCCAATTAGTCTCTGGGTACATCAATCTCGAAGAAGCCTATCAAGCTTTGATCCAATTAAAACAAAAGGCAGTCCCTTATACCAATCTGCAGTTAACCATCGCGGCAACTCTTAGTGCCCCTTTTTTCTCTATCATGTTTGGCGGGAACTTTTATGATGCGATTGGAGCAGGTATTGCGACCGTCTTTGCCTTTGCTTTCTCTCTCGTAGTTGAGAAATACGTGCGCATCCCTTTTGCTACTGCTTTTGCGGCAGCCTTTGTCTTTGGCTTTTTGGCCCATATTTGGTCTCAATATAGTGGTTTTCCTTCCAATACCGATCTTATCATTGCTGGCTGTGTTATGCCCTTTGTTCCTGGTATTGCCATGACCAATGCCGTCAGGGATCTGATGAACAACCACCTCAACTCTGGGATGAGTAAACTCTTTGAGACCCTACTCATTACCCTTGCCCTTGGTGCCGGGACGACCGTCGCTCTTGTCCTTATGAAATAGAATCATGAATCTAATCGAATTTTTAATCCAAGCGGTGGCTAGTTTGATTGCCATCATTACCTTTTTAATCGTCCTCAATGTGCAACGTTCCATGCTCATCCCTGGAGGAGTTCTAGGGATGGCTATTTGGTTGCTCTACTATATCTTGAAAGGACCTACCAATGTTATCATTGCGACTTTATTGCAGCAATCGTTGGTTCTTGTATCAGTCAAATTTTAAGTATTATCTATAAGACGCCTGTCGTTGTCTTTATGCTAGCTATTCTTGCCCCTTTGGTTCCTGGATATATTTCCTATCGGACCACTTCCTTCTTTGTCAGTGGCCAATATCAACAAGCAGTGACCAGTGTAACCCTGGTTGTCATTCTGGCCTTAGTTATCTCTATCGGGATGGCTAGCGGGTCTGTCGTCTTGAAACTCTACCATTCTTACCAACGGCACAAAAAAAATGACCAATGTTAACTAGCATTGGTTTTTCAAATAGTTTCTATGTAATCGCTTGCTTTTTTGCTTAAAAGGAGTACAATAATAGTGGAAAAACAGATTCTTTAAAGTATGCGAGGTGTTGCATGATGGTACACAAGTATATCAAGTATCTTCCTTGGATGATTTTAGGAGCCCTCTCCTCCTATCTATTAGCGACTAACTATGCCCGCAATTCATTTGACTTGTTCTATCTTACCTTGAACTTTATGATTGTGTACATCGCTATCATCGTCTTCTACGAAAAAGTTCTAAGAGATAAATGCAAAGAACTCTTCATACGAATCATGAGCAACCCTAAAAAAGATAAGCAAACATAAGAGTTGAAAAGCCATCTGAGGATGGCTTTTGAATGTAGAACAAACTATTGTTTTACATAAAACAGCAAGATGCTTTTCAAAAAATTACTTTAATTTTTAGTCATTTAGGAAGATTAAAAACTTTTCCGCCGTGAGAAAAGTGCCTGAAACGTAATAGTTTCAGGCACTCGGAATTATTGAGACCTTAGGCTCAATAATTAGTCATGAAACTTCATAGAAGTTCGCTGACGTCCGATCTCACCTAAGGAAAATTTTTAGAAGACTTTATCATCAATCTAAAGCCATCTAAGGATGGCTTTTTTGTTTTTCGTCCTCTCTTTTTCAAAAAATCCCTTGACCACCTCGGTCCTAAGAATGATTTCCAGACTGTTCTGGCTTTTTCAAGGGAGTTTTGCTCTCAAATATGGTAAAATAGTAACGAAATATACTAGTAGATATCAAATTAAAAGAGGTTATTTATGACAATCGGTATTGATAAGATTGGATTTGCGACCAGCCAGTATGTCTTGCGCTTAAGTGAGCTAGCGGCTGCTCGAAATACAGATCCAGAAAAACTCAGTAAAGGGCTCCTATTGAAAGAACTGAGTATTTCCCCAATTACAGAGGATATCGTCACACTAGGAGCAAGTGCTAGCGATAGTATTTTAACCGAAGAAGAAAAAGAAGAAATCGATATGGTTATTCTAGCGACCGAGTCAGGAATTGACCAGAGTAAGGCTGCTGCTGTTTTCGTTCACGGTCTTCTAGGAATCCAACCCTTTGCCCGTAGCTTTGAAATGAAGGAAGCCTGCTATGCTGCAACGGCCGCTTTGGACTATGCTAAACTTCATGTTGAAAAATCCCCACAGAGCAAGGTCTTGGTTATTGCCAGCGATATTGCAAATATGGAATCGACACTCCTGGTGAGCCGACTCAAGGAGCTGGATCTGTCGCTATGTTGGTGACGCAGAATCCACGTATTCTAGCATTCAACGATGATAATGTAGCTCAGACCCGTGATGTCATGGATTTCTGGCGTCCCAACTATTCAAGCACACCCTTTGTCAATGGGATCTATTCGACCCAACAGTACTTGGATTGCTTGAAAACAACCTGGACAGAGTATCAAAAACGGACTGGTCTGACATTGGATGATTTTGATGCGGTCTGCTTCCACCTACCTTATCCCAAGCTTGCTCTTAAGGGCTTAAAAAAGATTCTTGATAAGAGTCTTTCTCCTGAGAAACAAGCCCAATTACAATACAATTTTGAACAGTCCATTCTCTACAGCCAAAAGGTCGGGAATATCTATACGGGTTCCCTCTTCCTAGGTTTGCTTTCTCTCCTAGAAAACCAGCCACAACTGGTTGCTGGCGACCGAATCGCCCTCTATGGATATGGAAGTGGTGCGGTAGCGGAGATTTTTAGTGCTCACTTGGTCGAAGGATTTGAGCAAATGCTCCATCCAAACCGTTTAGCAGAATTGGATCAGCGAAAAGCTCTTACGATTGCCGAATATGAGAAAATCTTCTTCGAAGACGCACAATTAGATGCTGAAGGCAATCAAACCTTCCAAGGTTACCAAAATCAAACCTATGCCTTATCAGAAATCAACGAACACCAACGAACCTATGTAAAGGTAGAACACCATGGTTAAATTAACTGGTTTTTCAAAAGCAAGTCCAGCAGAACGAATCGAAAAATTGGCTCAGGCCGGACTCCTTTCAGAAGAAGGACTACAAACAGTAAGGGACAATGACACATTGCCCCTTTCTCTTGCCAATGAAATGGTCGAAAATGTTCTCGGCACCTTAGCCTTACCCTTTGGTATAGCTCCTGGTTTCCAGGTAGATGGGCAGGAAGTTCAGGTCCCAATGGTGACGGAAGAACCCTCTGTCATTGCTGCCGCCTCTTACGCTGCAGGGTTGATCAAGCGTTCAGGTGGTTTTCAGACCCAGGTGCACAAGCGTCAAATGATTGGGCAAGTGGCTCTCTATGATGTCAACAATAAAGAAAAGGCCAGTCAGGCGATTACAGAAGCTAAAGAAGACCTGCTCCAACTGGCCAATCATGCCTATCCTTCCATCGTTAAACGGGGAGGAGGGGCACGAGATCTTTGGATAGAGGAGAAAGGTGACTTTCTCATTTGCTACCTATCCGTTGATCCAAAGAAGCAATGGGGGCCAATATGCTCAATACTATGCTAGAAGCTCTGGTCGACCCTTTAGAAGACTTATCCGGGGGCCAAGGCTTAATGGCTATTTTGTCCAACCTAGCAACAGATGCCCTGGTCACTGCAAGGTGTCACATAGACTACCGCTTTCTCAGTCGTGATCTCAAGGAAGCTGCCGAAATCGCTCAGAAAATAGCTCTGGCCAGTCAATTAGCGGCTGTTGATCCTTATCGAGCAGCGACTCACAACAAGGGAATTTTCAATGGCATCGATGCTGTCGTCTTAGCAACTGGGAATGACTGGCGGGCGATTGAAGCAGGTGGCCATACCTATGCTAGTCGAACAGGACAAGCTCAAGGACTATCTAACTGGATGGATCATCCAGAACAGCAAGTCCTAGAAGGTCAGCTGACCCTTCCCATGCCTATCGCTACCAAGGGAGGCTCCATCGGACTCAATCCAAGTGTTCAAGTGGCTCATGAACTACTTGGAAATCCCGACGCCCAGACTCTTGCACGGATTATTGTATCCGTTGGCCTAGCTCAAAACTTTGCAGCGCTTAAGGCCTTGGTCAGCACCGGTATTCAACATGGGCATATGAAACTCCAGGCTAAGTCACTCGCCCTACTTGCTGGAGCTACTCCGTCAGAGGTGGCTCCGGTGGTGCAAGCACTGCTAGAGGACAAACCCTTTAACCTGGAAAAAGCCCAAGCTGTTTTAGAGAAAATTCGTCAAAGTAAGTAAAAAATCCTTCCGTGTAAACGGAGGGATTTTTGCTAGTTTCTTCAAGTTAATCATGGATGGAAGAGATTTGTTCGTGTCCTTCTTTTACTCGTCCGTATAGAATATAGGGAACTTTTCTTAAATCGGCAAGTGTCTGACAAGAAAGAGCACACATGATTAGGCGTAAATCCTCTTTCCAATCGTTGACTTGAGCGATGACCTCGTCAATCGGCTTTGTCTCTACCAGTTCTAAGATAGTCCGAGAAAGACCGACCCCCTTGGCTCCTAGAACGAGTGCCTTGATCATATCCAAGGGATGACGAACGCCACCAGAGGCGAGAACCTCGACCTGATCCATCAGTGGTTGAGCCCCAAGTAGGGCTTGGACTGTTGTTTGTCCCCAGTCATTGAGATAGGAGCGATTGCCTCCCCGACGGTTTTCGATATAGGCAAAACTGGTCCCGCCTCTACCAGAAATATCAACGGTCCTTACACCTAATTCGATGGCTCTTTGGATAGTTCCAGCATCCATACCAAAACCGACCTCTTTAGCACCAAGGGCACTGGTAGTTGCTTTGCATAGTCTGCTAAATGTTCTTGCCAATTTCTAAAACTCCGTTCCCCTTCGGGCATGAGAAGCTCCTGCATGAGGTTGACATGGAGTTGGAGAAAAAGAGGCTGGGTCTCCTCAATCGTCCGCAAGCCCAATTCAAGCGGTTTGTCAATCCCGATATTGGTCGCAAAGAGTAGGTCCGGATGAAGGTCCTTGACTCGATAGGAGCTATCCTGAGGATCCTTTAAAGCTGCACTATAGGAACCTGTCACAAAGAGAATACCACAGGCTTCTGCCACCTGGGCCAACTTCCGATTGATTTCTCCCCCCTTGTCACTACCACCTGTCATAGCATTGATATAAAAAGGGGATTCCCAATCACGACCCGCAAAATGAGTCGTCAAATCCACCTGATCTAAATCGATAGTTGGTAAAGAGGAATGAATCAACTCAACCTCATCAAAGCTATTGTAACCCGGAGTTTGCTCCAAGGCCAAGCGAATATGTTCATCCTTTCGGTTGGTCGTCATACTCTCCCATCCTTTCTGAATATAATAAATCAATCCCTGCTTCTTGCCAGCGTCTGACGATTTCTTGGGCAGCAGCCTCCTCAAATGCGAGGGCGATTCCACAATCTCCTCCTCCAGCGCCACTGGATTTTGCAATAGCCTCTAGTCCCTCTTCTGCCCTCTTTAATTGGGCCAATTTTTTGGTATAAATCACCTCATTAAGAGATAGAAGTAAGTCACTAGCCCGACCAATAGAGGACCAGGCTAAGTCTCTGTCTGCTTCTTGAAAGGCAACTAAGAGGTCTTGTACAGCCTGCTCAGTACCCTTTAAAAAGACTGGGCCAATAGCCGAACGAACCCGGTTAATCAAGTCCCTTGAAATAGCAGGTTCTTGGGTCCAACCCACTAAAAAAGTATAGGACAACTGAGGGGAAAGAGGCTCAATTTCATAACCCCAGTCCAGGGCTAAGACCTGGTCCAGATCCTGATCTTGTAATTGCTCAGCCAGCGCCCGTCTGTCAAAAGAGCGGTAGCTGACCAAGCCTTCATAGGCAATACAAGCTAGGTCTCCCATAGAGCCATTGTCTCCACGTCGAATCAAGACCAAACAGGCCAAACGAAAGAGCAAGTCTGCAGGCAGAGCAAAATCATAAAGAGCTGCCATGGCTTTGAGGGTCAATAAGACCACACTGCCACTAGAGCCAATTCCGAATTTCTTACCCTCTCGCTCAAATTTCCCCCCCAATACATAAATCAAAGGGAGCAAGTGCCACTCCTTGTGACTGGAGGTAGGCGTTCATCAGATGCACGGTTTCTTGAATCAGGGCATAGTCCGCCTGCGGAGTTAAATCAACCGCAAAGGAAAACATGTCCGACTGAATCCGATAAGTAGATGCTGGTTGGATTTCTGCCTGCATGTAAATGGGAATAAACTGAATAATGGCTGTTTGTCCAGGAGTTAAAACAGAATATTCCCCAGCGATATACAGCTTCCCACCTGCTCGAACTTCTTTCTTATTCTTCATGGGACAAATCCTTGGTCTTGGAAACAATGATACGGTAGTCTTGTTCAAAAAGTGGAACCAATTGCTCCAGATCCTCTTCCAGACAGAGAACCTTCACGTTCGGACCTGCATCCATGGTGAAGTAGCACCGTTTCCCTTCCTCTCGAAGAGAGCGCACAAACTCCATGGCCTCGTAGCTCTTCTCCGTCAAATAGGAGAAGGATGGGCTAGCAGTCTTGGTTGTAGAATGCATGAGAAGAGCATTTCGTTCGGTCAATTCTCCTACTTTTTCAAATTCATTGTCCTTCAGGTAACCCAGCATATCTTGGTAATCCTGAGCTGACTGGCGGATCCATTCTTGGAAATTGGTAGAGGTTTCCGTGCACCGCTTCATCCCTTCCCGACTGGAAAGAATTTTTTGTTGGTCATTTAACACCAGCATAATCATAGCCAGTTTGAGATCCGTTTCCACCTGGTAGATTTCCCCAGTATCCTTGTCCCAAGCCGCTAAAGGGCCAAAGAAAGAGCGAGAAGACGAACCGGAGGCAAACTTAGCCGCTTGAGCTTGTTCTGCCTGCGTCATCCCCAGTTGGTAATAGCGATTGCAGGCTTTTACCAAGGCAGATAAACCACTGGAACTAGAAGAAAGCCCTGCAGCTGTCGGCATGTTGTTGCTGGTATCAACCCGCACAAAGCCTGTCTCCCCTTCTGGTTTAAAGCGGTCGATGACTGCTCCAATCTTGGCCTGCTCCGCTTCATTTTGGAAGACCCCATCAATATAGAAGGCATGGCCCTTGGTCTCAGGCCCCAAAGGACTGAGACGCGTCTCTGTATACATATTTTCCAAGGTCAAGGAAATGGAACTAGTTGATGGCACCATGGCTTCACTGTTTTCCTTGCCCCAATATTTGATAATGGCGATATTGGCATACGATTTTACACTTACAGGCTTTCGATCCATAACTCCTCCACTCCTTTATTTTTTAGTTCTTTTGCGATGATTTCTGCTTGTTCCTGGTCTGCAGCAAGGGCAATGATACAACCACCGAGCCCACCACCGCTCATTTTGGCTCCCAAGGCTCCACTCGCTAAGGCTAGTTCCACCAATTGATCCGCTTCTGGACAACTCACTCCCACTGCCTGCAAATAATGATGGCAGTCTGTTAAGATACGTCCCAAGGTGGGAGCATCTTTTTGAGCAAGGGCTTTTTCTGCTTGCTCGGTGAGGAGGCCAATTTCATGGAAACTAGCGAGGGCCGCTGTCCCCAAATCTTTGACCTTCTGAATGGCTTCTTTGGTATGGCCATGGATACCTGTATCTGCAATAACTAGCTTGGCACCCAAATCAACCTCTAATTCACTAAAACCGACGTTGCGAATAAATTTAATCGGCTGATCACTTAAGCAGGTCTTGGCATCCAGTCCACTTGGATTCATATGGGCAATCATTTCTGCTCGATTAACCAAGATTTCCAAGGTTTCTTGATTCAAATCTCGCTTGAAGTAATCAAAGACCGCTCGAATTGCCGCGATACTGACAGCAGCCGAGGACCCCATCCCCCGCTGGGCTGGAATCATGGAGTCAATCCGGCAAGCGATAGCTGCCTCCTCGATCCCCAAATACTCTAAGGAAGCGTAAACAGCCATCGATAAGCTGTCATTCTCAAAAAGGACCCACGGACGCTCCGCAGGTACAATCTGACAAGTGACCTGAATGTGAAGGAGGGGCAGGGCAATAGCTGGATAGCCATAAACAACCGCATGTTCTCCTATTAAAATAATCTTGCTATGTGCCTGTCCGACACCTATCGATCTAGTCATACGTCTCTCAGTTATCTTTATTCTATCTGCTATAGATTGCTTGATACAATCCTCTCTCCTTCCATTTTAATATAAAAAAAGAAAAAAAGCGATGGCTAAACCACGCTTCTTTCTCCTTCTTAGGAAGGATTTTTACTGATCCCTTCCATTTCTCTTTTGATGAGCTCCATGAGTTGATTCCGATCCAGGATCCATTGGGCCCGCTCATCTTTTTCATAGGTCCGATTGGATAGAAAAATAGCTGCCAATTGAAGCTTGCGGTTATAGAGAAGGAAGGTTCCTGTATAACCTGTATGGTCCAACCAGTCTCCTTCGAGGTTCCAGGCTAAAGAGCGCGTCTTCCCTTCTTCTAAGGCATAGTTCTGTGATAGAATCTCTGCAAAAGGATCCTGTAAATAATGCTCCAAAAAAATTTCCATATCTTTAATAGTGGAGAACAGGCCCGCACTTCCGGCATGGACTCCCAAGACACGCGCTTTCGGATCATGGACGACACCACCTGGAAGGCCACGAAGGGTTGGCACCGCTTGAGAAACTGGACCAAACGTAGTCTCCGCCATTTGCCAAGGTTCAAAGACTTGCTCTTTAAATCTGCTCCAAATCCTGACCAAACCACTTCTCCAGAAGAAAGCCCAACAAAAGAAAATTGACATCCGTATAGTGGAACTGGCGATTGTCCTTGAGTTTCAAGCGGTGCAGGGCTTCTTTTAAGCCTTTAGCATTCAAGTCATCTCGTCCTGGGATGAAAGGATCCAAGCCAGAAGTATGGGTCAAGAGCTGACGAATGGTCACATCTGCCTGCTCCATATCAGGGTAGTAGGAAGCTAAGGGACGATCGATATCAATTTTCCCTTGTTGGACCAGAAAAGCGAGAACCGTTCCGACTCCGACGACCTTACTCACACTGGCCAAATCATAGGTCAGTCCGGCAACAACTGGCTCTTGCTTGGCTGGATCAGCCAGTCCCAAGTAATACTCCTGCCAGCTTCCCTTCTGATAGAGCGCAAGAGAGGCACCTGGATAGATGCCTGCTCCTATTTGCTCTTGAATCTTTTGGATGATTTTTTCCATATTTCTTCACTCATTTCAGTCAGCCAAAGACTTGCTTAGGCTTCAAACCACCATTCAATCTTGCTGGGATCTTCAACCAAGACAAATTGTTGCCTTTTTGGCACAAAAGTCACCTGATCTCCAAAGCGTTTTACCAACTCATTTGCTTCAAAGGTATCTAGATCCACCTTGATTTGGTATAGGTCCCAGGTTTGACCATTTGCTAATGCGAGGTCTGGACCTGTTGTTTCTTCCAATTCCAAATAGTCCTCTAAACCTGGTAACTGTTGATAGAAAGCTGTAGAAGCCTCAATAGTCGGTACTCGAAGAACAACCTTTTCCACAAAAAATTCGGTCAAGATCGTAAAAGCTGCATTTGCTTGAAAATCTGGAACTTCTTCCATTTCAGTCAAACTATCCACTTGCTCTTCTGCATGGAGCAAGATGCGATCCCCTTCTGGTGAAAGAGCTTCAAATGCATAGCCATTCTTTCCTTTGAAGAGGCGATCAACTTGATGTCCACGAGCTAGAAGCCACTCGATTTCTTGAGGGTTGGTCACACGAATCTTAAGGCAAGCGAGCCGTTTTGGTCCCTCAACCTTACGCGTTCTCATACTAGGAGATTCTTCCAAATAAAGACGTTCTTTCTTAGATTGGTCTCCTAAAATTAATAGAGGACCATCTTCTAATAAGTTTTTCATGCCCAAGACTTGTTCAAAGAAGGCTTGGTTAACATTTCGATTGTTTATTTTTAATACGGGTAATATACTACTAATCTTATTTACGCACATAAATTCCTCCAAGTCTTTTATATTTTAAAAGAATTTTGTTTTTTTTACAAGAAATCTTGTGCAAATTGAACAGATTTCTTCAAATTGAGGATTTTCCTGTTGCTTATTAGTATACTGTTCGTGCATGGACCAGCCCATTGGGAGCTTCAAATTCGTATTCTAAATAATCTTGATAGGTCCCTGGTGCAATCACTCCCCGCACATCTAATACGGCCGTTCCCGCCTGTCCCACAATTGAATCTGCTAACAGACAACAATTAGTAGACAGAATAAAATAAGATTTAAAACGCGAAGAAGTAAATTTATATAGCTCAGCTCCTAATTCATGTTTCAATTTGTAGGCGTAGGTCGGCTGACCGTCTTCCTGTAACCTACTAGGTGGATCCCAAGGTTCTAACAATTGATCAATCTCAGCTAGACGCTTCTCCACTGCTTGGCTCTCTTCTTCAGTAAGGAATAGGCTGTAGCCAAATAGCGTCTTTTGACTCTCTCTTTTACATAGTTCGATGTATGGTTCCTTATCCACTTTAAACAGTACGCCTTCCCCAATCGTCCCAAACAGGCGTTCTGAAAAGGGATCATAACTTCCATAAGAAATCACCTTTCCCTGGTAACAAATATCAACATGCCCAATGGCACCAAATAGGTTGCTATCAGAAGTATGAACTAAATTTCTAATCCCCTTACCTCTTCTTCTTTCTTCACCAACCGATAAGGGCCACCTTGACCTGCCAAGCTCCCTTTTTGAAGAAACTGGTTAAACCGTTTCAATTCCTCAGCTGGGATAAAGGCTGCAAAGATAACCGGTAGGCTAATACGAAAGCGACGTTTCAACTCTTGGCCTTGTTGGTCTTTGTCAAATAAAATACCGTCTCGAATATTAGAAATCCCCAACAAGACCAGATAGGTCCCCAAGAGGATAAATTGGAAGCGCCCATCTGAACCAGGTTCCAAGATGCTTGCTAGACCAATCCCCCCGTTCAAAAGAGCATCCCATAAATAGATCCAGCCTCCTTTTACCCGATTGGTCTTGTAAAGCCAAAACGTAATAGCATAGACCAGAGCTGTTCCCAACTGGTAAGCTCCTAAACAAATTACAACCAAATCAACGGGTAAATTGGTCAATCGATTCAACCAACTCAAACCAACCGAAAGAAAAATAAACCAAATGGAATGGGTATAGGAAATAGACTTGCGACGTAAGATCAAGCGAAGAAGAAAACTCCCTAGTCCATCAACTAAAAAGTAAATGGCTAATAGATCCAAAGAAAATTTGGTGAAACCAACACCGTTTCGAAAAATGAGAATCCCAAAAATGACGGCAAGAACCCCAAACAATAAGGTACGTCTTCTTACAACTTCTTCAACAGATAATGTTCTCACCATGGCATCCTCCTTCAAAGATCAAAGGTCTTTAGACAAATACTATTTTATCAAGTATAATATAAGAAGTAAAGAAACAGTGAAGCTGATAAAAGGAGCATCCTATGAAATTCAATCAATATAGCTATCTACCAGTCGACCAAGCAGATATTCTAAAAGAATTAAAAGAAATCGGTTTTGACCTTCCTCTTCATCTTACAGAAAAAGAACAGTTTGAATGGTTCGTCCGCAAAGTGTTCTTCACTTATAAAAACACAGACTATCCCCTCTCTAACCTAGTGGTGGATGCTAAAACAGATCTCCTGAGCTATTTCCAATCTGACCGAGAATGGTCTCCAAACATTTTTTACACAGTTGCCCTCCAGTTGCTCGGTTTCCACTATTTTATTGACTTTGAAGATACGGACAGCTTCTTGAAAGAAGTCCAATTTCCGATTAAGTATGGAAACTTGGTAGAGAACCTCTATCACCTCCTCAACACTCGTACAGTCAAAGGGAATTTACTAATCGAGCAGTTGGTCAGCGATGGCTTAATCCCTGAAGACAATCGCTACCACTTTTTCAACGGTAAAAGTCTAGCTACCTTTAACTGCCATGATGTGATCCGTGAGGTGGTCTATGTGGAAAGTCGGATTGATAGCGATCAAGATGGCCTTCCAGATTTGGTCAAGGTCAATATTATTCGCCCTCGCTATGAAGGAAAAATCCCAGCCGTCATGACAGCTAGCCCTTATCACCAAGGAACCAATGACAAGGCTAGTGACAAGGCGCTCTATAATATGAATGTGGACCTGGAGAAAAAAGAAGCAGGGACCATCCAAGTCAGCCAACCCACACTCGAGCTTGTTGATCCCGTTGGAGAAGCCCAACTGGTCTCTGAGGCTGAAGAAACCCTCACTCATATCAACAGCAGTTATACTCTCAATGACTACCTGCTCGCTCGCGGCTTTGCCAACCTCTACGTCTCTGGTCTAGGGACCAAGGACTCCCAAGGCTTGATGACCAACGGGGATTACCGCCAAATCGAGGCCTACAAAAATGTCATCGACTGGCTCAATGGACGCTGTCGTGCCTTCACAGACCACAGTCGCCAACGCCAAATCAAGGCAGATTGGTCCAACGGTAAGGTTGCTACGACGGGCTTATCCTACCTAGGAACCATGTCCAATGGACTGGCTACCACCGGTGTCGATGGCCTAGAAGTCATCATCGCAGAAGCTGGTATTTCCTCTTGGTACAACTACTACCGCGAAATGGCCTTGTCACAAGTCCTGGTGGCTATCCTGGAGAAGATTTTGATTCGCTCGCTGAGTTAACCTATTCACGCGCCCTTCGGGCTGGAGACTATCTCCGCCACCATGCAGCCCATCTAGCAGATTTAGAACGGCTCAAGGAGCAAATAGATCGCAAAACAGGGGACTACAACCAATTCTGGCACGACCGCAACTACCTCCTTCAGGCAGACAATGTCAAGGCAGAGGTCGTCTTCACCCATGGTTCGCAAGACTGGAACGTCAAACCCCTCCATGTTTACCAAATGTTCCAAGCTCTGCCTTCCCACATCAAAAAACACCTCTTCTACCACAATGGTGCCCATGTCTACCTCAACAACTGGCAGTCCATTGACTTCCGTGAAAGCATGAACGCCCTACTTTCTAAAAAGTTACTAGGCTATGATTCAAACTATGAATTGCCAACCGTCATCTGGCAGGACAATACAGCTGAGCAAAGTTGGACATCATTGGAAGACTTTGGCAACCAAACAACCCCACGCACCTTCTCACTGGGAGATGGTGAGAAAGTTATCCAAAACCGGTATACGACAGAAGACTATGAACGCTATGGCAAGGCTTATCCAACTTTCCTAACTGATCTCTACCAAGATAAGGCCCAGCAAGTGACCATCGACCTTCCGATAGAAAAAGACCTACACCTCAACGGAAAAGTTCTCCTTCACCTACGGCTCCAATCTAACACTGACAAGGGCTTGCTCTCAGCTCAACTCATGGAGCTAGGAAGCAAGAAGTACCTCCAGCCTTATCCAGCCGTCCTATCCGTCCGTACCCTTGATAACGGTCGTTACCATATGCTAGACAACTTGACCGAGTTGCCCTTCAAGGAAGCCGGCCAACGAGTAATTACAAAGGGGTATCTCAACCTTCAAAACCGTCATGATCTTTTACAAGTCGAACCTGTAAGCCCAGGGGAATGGATGGAATTCGACTTTGAACTCCAACCAACCATCTACAAGCTGGAAAAAGGGACTACTCTTCGTCTTGTCCTTTATACAACCGATTTCGAGATCACCGTCCGCGACCAGACGGACTACCAACTCACGATTGATCTAGCCAACTCTAGCCTGACCCTTCCTGAAATGGAGTAAGGAAATCCACCTTTTCCCCAGTCGTCCCTTCCCTTGCTTCATTTGACAGCCTTGCCTACTTATGATAATATCTAAGAGAGTATTTCATAGAAAAAGAGTTTAGAGGATATTATGGCTATCGAAAAACAGTCAGCGAAATTGCTGAAATTCTAGGAGTTAGTCGCCAAGCGGTCAATAACCGTGTCAAGGCCCTAGATCCTGAAGATACAGAAAAAAATGATAAAGGTGTTACCGTCGTAACCCGTAGTGGCTTGATCAAGCTAGAAGAAATCTACAAAAAAACCATCTTTGAAGATGAGCCTGTTAGTGATGATGTCAAACAGCGCGAATTGATGGAAATGTTAGTGGATGAAAAGAATGCTGAAATTGTTCGGTTGTATGAACAACTAAAAGCAAAAGATGAGCAACTAGCTAAGAAGGATGAACAACTTCGGGTCAAAGATGTTCAAATTGCTGAAAAAGATAAACAACTAGACCAGCAACAACAATTAACCCTTCAAGCCATGAATGACCGTGAAACCTTGAAATTGGAATTAGATCAAGCCAAAGAAAAGGTTCAAGAACAAGAGAGTAAAGGCTTCTGGAGACGTGTCTTCGGACGCTAAAAAACTGACTTCGGTCAGTTTTTTCTATGCTCTTCCTCTCCATAATCACCAGACCCCCATCCCCATCATTCAATAAAGGAGTTCCCTTGAAAGAATTAAACCACTATGTCGCCTTCGATTTAGAATTCAATCAATTCGAAGGAAAGTACCACATCATTCAAGTTTCTGCTGTCCGCTTTACAGATGGACAAGAAGTTACCCACTATGATTCCTATGCCTATACGGATAAACCACTAAAAAGCTTTATCAATGGCCTCACCGGGATTACATCTGATAAAATCCTCCAAGCCCCCCCTCTTGAGCAAGTCCTAGAGGAATTTCAAGATTTTGTCGCAGACATCCCCCTCATTGGATACAATGCCATCAAGAGTGACCTCCCTATCCTAGCGGAAAATGGGCTAGAGTTCACGGATCAATATGCTGTTGATGTCTTTGAGGAAGCTTCTAAACGACGCCCGTCTGACCTCCATGGGATTAAAAACTTGCAGCTTCATACAGTTGCTCAGTTTTTAGGAGTGGCTGGAAAATCGCACGATAGTCTAGAAGATGCACGAATGACCGCCCTCGTTTATGAAGCCTTTCTCGAATCAGATCGAGCACGGAACCTCCTAAAGGAACAAGAATCCTTTTCTACCTCTCCTTTTGGTGGATTGGACCTCTCCAATTATTTTAACGACTAAAAAACCTCTATCATTTGATAGAGGTTCTTTCTGTATGCTTAGAATGGTAATTTACCAGCAAAAGCACCCAATTTTTCTTCGTTGCTGCGTCAATCTCTTCAATCGCCGCATTGATGGCTTGAACCGTCATATCAGAAAGAGTTTCTGTATCTTCTGGATCCACAACTGCTGGGTTAAATTCGATGGATACCACCTTCTTGTCACCTGTAAGAGTTGCAACTACCAAGTCTTGAGCAGATTTTCCGACAAATTGAGTCGCAGCTAACTCTGCTTGGCTTTGTTCCATTTGTTTCTGAAGCTTTTGCGCTTGCTTCATCATATTTTGCATATTCATCATAATATTTTCTAGATTCCTTTCGTATCAAGGGGCTAGACCTCTTGTTTAATGGTTACTGCCCACTTCTGCCCATTTTCTAGTAAAAAGATGGACAGTTCTCTTCTATTATAGCATGTTTTTCTTCTCCGAAAAAGGTAGAATCTTGATTATTTACCTGGCCGTTGAACAATTTTATCTGCCTTCCCCAGTATCTTTAAATAACCTTATTGAATTCGCTCTTGCATAAAGTTGAATGAACTATTTAGGAATTTTCTTCGTACCCGTTCAGGAACATCTCCTTATTTATCCATGAAAAATGAACCAAATAGGTGCTAAAAGCGACCAAATAGATTTTTCCCCCTTTTTTACTTCAGAAACCTATATACTAGTCATGACTAAAAGTCAGAATACTCTGGAAAGACTGGTTGGTCAATTTAAACAACTGAAAAGGAAGCACACTATGATCTATGTGATTGAATACAATTATCCCTCCCAGCTGTTAGTCGAGCATATTAATAACTATCTGGAAAAAAAGCGGGTCCGCAATCTACCAGTGAAACTCGTCTATAATGGGAATATCGCCTATATCGATTATGACTTAAAAAACATTTACTTCTTTTCCTGTCATGGAGACTCTGGAATTAATGCCTATAAAGAACTCGAACGTATTCGGAGAAATGATCCCTATGGACGCATTATTGTCCATTCAAACAAAGTGGACGGACGCAGGCTCATGGACCACAAATTACAAGTCTATGGCTTGATGGAGCGGAGTATCAGTGACTATGGAAAGCCAGAAGTCTATTTTGAAGAGCTCGATTTTTTACTAGGAGACCTTTACGAAGAACTCTGGGAAATGGCGGCAGAAGCCAAATATGCTGCTGGTAAGAAACCAAACCAGCTCTTCCCGCGCTGGGGACCTCAAATCGGAATTTACCCACCTAAGCGTTATTCCATCCACCTCCGTCAAAATCCGGACGAAGACGATTAAACAATCAAAAGTGGAGCCTGGGGACAGGGTCCATTTTTTATGTTACAATGAACTGGAAATGAAATGAGACGAGAAAAAGGAGACCTTATGAACCACTATGATACCATTGTCATTGGAGGAGGAACTGCCGGCATGATGGCTACTATCTCCAGTTCCTTCTACGGACAAACAACCCTCCTGTTGGAAAAGAACCGCAAGCTAGGGAAAAAACTAGCTGGGACTGGTGGAGGTCGATGCAATGTGACCAACAATGGAAGCCTAGACGATCTCCTAGCAGGAATTCCAGGAAACGGACGTTTCCTCTATAGTGTCTTTTCTCAATTTGACAATCATGATATCATCCGCTTCTTCACAGAAAACGGGGTCAAGCTCAAGGTCGAAGACCATGGTCGTGTCTTTCCAGCTTCAGATCGTTCCCAAACGATTATTCAAGCTCTGACAGATAAGATTGCCGAGCTTGGCGGTCAAGTCCGCTGCCAAGTAGAGGTAACCTCTGTGAAGAAAATCGATGGACAATTCGTCATCAAATCCAAAGATGAGACCTGGACTGCAGACCGCTTGATTTTGACAACCGGTGGGAAATCCTACCCTTCGACGGGTTCTACCGGCTTTGGACACGATATCGCCCGTCACTTCCACCACACTATCACAGAACTAGAAGCTGCTGAAAGCCCCCTCCTGACAGATTTCCCCCACAAGGCCCTTCAAGGGATTTCCTTAGACGATGTAACTCTCCACTATGGCAAACACCACATTACCCATGACCTCCTCTTTACCCACTTTGGACTGTCTGGCCCAGCTGCCCTTCGCATGTCAAGCTTTGTCAAGGGGGGAGAGATCCTGACACTAGATAGTCTCCCTCACTATTCTAAGGAAGAACTCACTGCAATCCTAGAGGAAAACCGGGAAAAATCTCTAAAGAATGTTCTGAAGGCCTATCTGCCAGAACGCCTGGCGGAATTCTTTGCTCAGGATCTTCCGGAAAAGGTGAAACAACTCTCTCCAAAAGAGGTGGATGCTGTCCTAACTAAGGTCAAGGAACTTTCTATTCCTGTAACAGGGAAGATGTCCTTGGCCAAGTCCTTTGTGACTAAGGGAGGTGTCAGCCTCAAGGAAATCAATCCCAAGACCTTAGAAAGTAAGTTGGTCCCCGGTCTTCATTTTGCTGGGGAGGTCCTGGATATCAATGCCCATACAGGAGGATTTAACATTACTTCTGCCCTCTGTACCGGTTGGGTGGCCGGGAGTCTCCACTATTGACAGCTTTTTCAAAAGATGTTAGGATTATTTTTAGAACAAATCCAGCAACAAACATAAGAGTCGTCTTCTTAGAGATGTCACTTTGCGTTTTATGGCTATTTAGTTCGTACTAAATAGCCTTTTTCTTTTGTCTATGAAAGAGCCTTTGCTGGCCTTTGCTTTCTTCCTATATTTGAATTAGAAATGGAGAATCCATATGGAAAAATCTCAATGGGGTTCCAAAATTGGCTTTATCCTAGCCTCTGCAGGTTCTGCAATTGGGCTTGGGGCTGTTTGGAAGTTCCCCTATATGACCGCTGCTAACGGGGGCGGAAGTTTCCTTCTTGTTTTTTTGATAGCAACTCTACTTATCGGCTTCCCCCTCTTACTGGCTGAATTTACCCTAGGACGTGCAGCTGGTGTCTCTGCCATTAAGACCTTTGGAAAGCTTGGTGGTCGTCGCCTTTATGATGGGATCGGTTGGATTGGTGCCTTTGCCCTGTTTATCCTCCTCTCCTTCTACAGTGTCATCGGTGGCTGGATTCTGATTTATTTGGGAGTAGCCTTGGGAGAGTTATTCCAGCTTCTCTCAGTTAGTGACTATACCCAGCTCTTTGGAGAGATTATTTCAAATCCCTGGTTGGCTCTTGGGGCCCAGGCCATCTTCATCCTCCTCAATGTCTTGATTGTTTCCAAGGGGGTGGAACAAGGGATTGAAAAGGCCTCAAAATTCATGATGCCACTTCTCTTCATTATCTTCTTAGTCATGATTGGTCGTTCCTTGACCTTACCTGGCGCTTGGGAGGGAGTTAGCTATTTCCTCAAGCCAGACTTCTCCAAGATGACTAGCCAAGGTCTGCTCTACGCTTTGGGCCAATCATTTTTCGCCCTCTCGCTAGGGGTGACAGCCATGTTGACTTATGCTTCTTATTTGGACAAGGACACTGACCTGGTCCAATCCGGGATTTCCGTCGTCTTCATGAATATCGCCGTTTCCATCATGGCGGGCTTAGCGATCTTCCCAGCTATGTCAGCCTTTCAAATCCCTTCTACTAGTGGACCGGGCCTCCTCTTTGTAGTCCTTCCACAAGTCTTTGACAAGATGCCTTTTGGTACCCTCTTCTACCTGCTCTTCCTGCTTCTCTTTCTCTTTGCGACCATTACCTCATCTGTCGTCATGTTAGAGATTAATGTCGGGAACGTCACCAACCAAAACAATAAAAAGCGGGCTAAATGGAGTCAGATCATTGGCCTTCTGACCTTTATCTTTGGGATTCCATCTGCCCTTTCCTATGGCATCCTCTCTAAATGGACCCTCTTTGGAAAATCCTTCTTTGATTGTATGGACTTTTTGGTTTCCAACCTCCTTATGCCTTTTGGGGCTCTCTGCCTATCTTTATTTACAGGCTATATCTTTGATCAAGTCCTAGCCCAAGAAGAGCTCAAGGTGGGAGAAGAGAAATCCAAACGCTTCTTCTTCAAGCTCTGGATTTTCTTGCTTCGCTTTGTGATTCCAATCGTCATCCTCATTGTCTTTATTACACAATTTATCTAAAACAAAATCCACGAACCCTCTGGGATTCGTGGATTTCTTTATTTTGTAAGGGAAACACGGAAATCATTGTATTTGCTGTAGTCAAAGTCTTCATTAAGCCCTGTTACAAATACAATTGGTGTATAATGACCCTCTTCCAAAATGAAACCGGCTTTTACCTTGGCATTGGCTCCCCCAAGTCCAGCAATTCCTGGAAGAAGAGCATCAAAAGCTCCAGGTTCATCTGTTTCCCAGTAATAGACATTACCAGAAGCTTGGACTGCCTTTGCTTTCGTCGTTGCAGTACGAATAGGATTCAAATCAGCTTGATAAAAGTTCGCTGTCGTAGTGACTGTTCCGTCCGCTGCCACTGTCATTTGAACATCTTTGGCAATTTCAGTTGTTCCAGTCCAAGTTCCTATAAGCTCTTCTGGAACCATTTGAGTTGAAGCCGGAGAAGCCTTGTCATCATTTGTCGTGCCAGATGCTGTAGCAGTTTGACTTGAGTTTACTGCCTCTTCTGAACTCGCTTCAGTTGTTTTTGTGTTCTTCTTTTTAGAAGACTGATTTGTTTTTTTCTGACTAGACGACATTGAAGTCTGTGTTTCTTTTGCAGAAGAGGTGCTCTCTTCTTTTTTTGAACCACAGGCTACGAGTAGGCTTGCAGAAGTTAATCCTAAAAGTGCTAAACTTGTCCATTTTTTCATGATCATGATACCTCACTAAAATTTATATTAGCTATTATATTACAATATTACACAATGTCAAGTTTTTTTGGAATATTTTTGTAATATTTGCAACAAATAGTAATCTGTCTAAAAATTCAGGAGATTCAGGCGACAAGCAATCGGAAGAGGGCAACCAAGACAATCCCGAATAGAACCGTTCCCATTAGGTTTTTGTAGCGAAAGGCTACCATCATGGTCGGAATGGTTGCGACCAGATCCACCCACCGAACCTGAGGGAGCTGGCCCGCTTTCCCCTCTACTAGACTTGAAAGGATCAAGGCAAAAATGATGGCAATGGGAAGGTACTTTAGAAAACGCAGAACTGGATCTGGCAGACCCCGGTATTTGACCAAAACGAAGGGCAGAATACGTGGAATCCAGGTGACCACTGCGGACATCAAAATAACCAAAAAAATCCAGCTATTCACGCGCATCGCACATCACCCCCACGAAACAACCTGTTAAAGTAGCTACTAAAACGGCTAATGATTGAGTCAAAAAGAAGGTCAAGAGGAAAAAGCTAAGAGCTACTGCACCTAAGACAAGGAGCATGGTTATCATCTTTTCCGTCAAACGCATCCCTTGAAACTGACCAGCAAATCCCAATAAACATGGCAACTAGTGCAAAGTCCAGGCCGAAGGCACTAGGATTAGGTAAGAGCGAACCCAGCGCTGTCCCCAAAATGGTTGATGAGCCCCAGGCTAAATAACCGACCACGTTATTGCCATGCATCCAGGGAACAGTGATTCGGTCATTTTTCAATTTTTCGCTTAAATAAACCCCGTAACTTTCATCTGTCAACAAACTACCAATTCCAATATTCTGGAGCAGGCTAGCCTCCTTAAAATCGGGGGAGGTATGGAGACTCATAAGCATATTACGCAAATTGATGAAAAAGACGGTTAAGGTAATATTCATAATGGACGAATGAACCGCAATCAAAGAGATCATGGCAAACTGAGAAGCCCCTGCGTAAACCAAGAGACTCATCAATCCCATTTCTAAAGGCGAGAGATAGGGCGATGCCACCACACCACAGGCTAAGCCAATACTGATATAACCTAGAGCTGTCGGAAGAGCATCTCTGACCCCCTGCTGAAAATTCTTCTCCACTCTTTCTTCCTTTCTTTTTTGATGCTATCTATTATAACAAAAAAAGGACGGGAATCGTCCTCCCGTCCTTTATGTTCGTTTTTTAACTAATCTAAGTTCTCTTCTATCGGAGCAAAAGCCAGACTTGGTTTGGCATTGAGATCTAAGCTAGCAAAATTTCCCTTATTCCATTCGCTGACACTGGCATAGGCAATCATCCCTGCATTGTCACCGCAGAGGCGCAGAGGAGGAATGATGACCTTAACATCTGTGATCTCAGAAGCCAAGCGTTCACGAAGACCTTGATTGGCCGCGACTCCTCCAGCTACCACCAGGGTTTTAACCGGGTATCTTTCTAGGGCTTTTTTTGTCTTGGCCATCAAGATATCCATCACCGCAGCTTGGAAGGAAGCCGATAGATCTTCCTTAGACAGACTCTCGCCTTTTTGCTCGGCATTGTGGTGGAGATTGATAAAGGCAGACTTCAAACCTGAGAATGAAAACTCCAGATTGTCTTCCTTGATCATGGCGCGTGGGAAATCGTAGACATCTTGACCCTTATGCGCCAACTCGTCAATCTCGCGACCGGCTGGATAGGTCAAGCCCATAACGCGTCCGACCTTATCGTAGGCCTCACCAACCGCATCGTCACGCGTTTCCCCAACAATCTTATAATCACCCGCCTCCGAGACATAGACCAACTCGGTGTGTCCTCCGCTGACAAGCAAGGCCAAGAGCGGAAATTCTAAAGGCTCAACGCTTTGAGCAGCCATCAAGTGTCCTGCCATATGATTGACAGGAATCAAAGGAATCCCATGGGCCCAAGCAAAGGCCTTGGCCGCAGCAAGGCCAACCAAGAGAGCTCCAACCAGACCGGGTCCATAGGTCACCGCAACCGCTGTGACTTCTTCTTCTGTAATTCCCGCTTCTTCTAGCGCTTCCTCGATACAGGCTGTAATGACTTCGACATGGTGCCGACTGGCGACTTCTGGAACCACTCCCCCGAAGCGTTTATGGCTTTCAATTTGGCTGGCAATGACATTTGACAAGAGCTCTGTATCGTTCTTTAAGACGGCGACACTGGTCTCATCACAAGATGTTTCAAATGCCAAAATATATCTATCCTTCATTTGCTTCCCTTTTCATCATAATAGCGTCTTCGGTAGGTGCATGATAATACCCTTTCCGGCAACCAATTTCTTTAAATCCTTGTTTTTGATAGAGAGTCCGAGCTGGAGCATTTCCTTCTCTCACCTCTAAAAAGACCTCTTTCTCCTGAGGAAGGCTTTCTAGTAGCTGACCAGCAATCCCGCGACCTTGCCACTCTTTTCGAACAGCAATTTGGACGACTTCTAACTCGTATAGGTTTTCTTGTATGGCTAAGAAACCGACCAATTCTTCCCCACTATAGGCAAAGGCATACCAGTTTTGAGATTGACCAAGATCCGCTAGGACTTGCTCCAAGGTCCAAGGACTTTGTCCATAGACATCGTCTAAGATTTCTACCAACTGAGGGGCTACGTCTAATCGCCCCGCTTCCTTCTCAATTCGGATCATAGGCGTTTGATGTAGGACTGACCGGAGTCTTGATGGTCCTTGAGCCAGTTTTCCTCAGCTTCTACCCGCTTAAGGTAGTTGGGTACAAAACCATGGACGGAGACAGCTTCCTTTTTAAGTCCTAATCGGCCGATCCGTACCGCATCCGGTAGGGTTTCTACCATCTGAGCATGTGGCAAGGCTTCTTGTATCTGCTCCCCAAAGGCTTCCACTTCCCCAAGGAAGGTCACCTTCTCAGCTCCTTTTGATCTTTCTAACACCGCTTCAAAAGAGAGGTAAGCCTCCGGATAGAGAAGAGAATCCTCTTGGTAAAAGCCCGCATAGACATGGTTGCGCCGCGCATCCATTACTGGAATGGCCAGACCTTCTATCTCTTCTGGCACCAAGGCTAGTAAACTAGAGACTCCTACTAAATCGATCTTTAAGGTTTGGGCCAGGGTTTTAGCCGTTGCTACCGCAATCCGCAAGCCAGTATAGGATCCTGGGCCTTCTGCTACGACGATGCGGTCTAGATCCGTCGGTTTCCAATCAATGCTGGCCATCAAAAATTCAATGGCAGGCATTAAGGTAATACTGTGGTTTTTCTTGATTGTAAGCGTCAACTCTGCTAATAAGTTTTCTTCCTCCAAAAGGGCAACGGATAGGGCCTTACTGGAGGTGTCGAATGCTAATACTTTCATATTTTCTCCTCGTTGTCTGTCTCATATTATACTACAAATAGACGCCAAACGGTAGAGGAAGCTTTCCCGGCCTATGAAATCCTCTCTTCACTTTTCTGTTCCTTATTCCTTCTAAAAAAGTGCTTCCTTCTGCTATCAGACCCGCTTGTTTCTTTTCCTAAGGCTTATTTATGGTATAATGAATAATAATTGTATCGAATCAGGACAACAGAAAGTAAGAATAGAAGTCTCAGCTAGCTACTAGCTGTTTCTTTTCTGCTACAGTCCGAACAAGCGAAAGGAACCGAAACGAAAATGATTTACAAAGTTTTCTACCAAGAAACAAAAGAACGCAACCCTCGTCGTGAAACGACTCATGCCCTCTATCTCGATATTGATGCTAAGAATGAGTTGGAAGGACGCATTGAAGCTCGTCGCATCGTTGAAGAAAATACATCATACAACATCGAATTTATCACCCTCTTGTCAGACCAACATCTAGAATATGAAAAAGAGTCTGGCGCATTTGAAATTACGGAGTTCTAATCCATGGCATATACCTTAAAACCTGAAGAAGTTGGTGTTTTCGCCATTGGAGGTCTTGGGGAAATCGGTAAAAATACCTATGGGATTGAATACCAAGACGAAATCATCATTGTGGATGCTGGTATTAAGTTCCCTGAAGATGATTTGTTAGGGATTGATTACGTGATTCCTGACTATTCCTATATCGTTGAAAATATCGACCGTGTCAAAGGGGTCTTGATTACTCACGGACACGAAGACCATATCGGAGGAATTCCCTTCCTCTTGAAACAAGCCAATGTGCCAATCTATGCTGGACCTTTGGCCCTAGCCCTTATTCGTGGAAAATTGGAAGAGCATGGCCTCCTTCGTGGTGCCAAACTCTATGAAATCAACCAAAATACGGAGTTGACCTTTAAGCATATTAAAGCGACCTTCTTCCGTACGACCCACTCCATTCCAGAACCTTTGGGGATCGTTCTTCACACACCTCAAGGAAATTGTCTGCACGGGAGACTTTAAATTTGACTTCACACCTGTTGGTGAGCCGGCCGACCTTCACCGGATGGCAGCTCTAGGGGAGGAAGGCGTCCTCTGTCTGCTTTCTGACTCAACCAACGCGGAAGTCCCAACCTTTACCAACTCTGAAAAAGTCGTTGGCCAATCCATTATGAAGATTATTGAAGGCATTCATGGACGTATCATTTTCGCTTCCTTTGCATCCAACATCTTCCGTCTCCAACAGGCTGCAGATGCCGCTGTGAAAACTGGCCGCAAGATTGTTGTCTTTGGACGCTCGATGGAAAAAGCCATTGTCAACGGGATTGAGCTGGGCTATATCAAGGTACCACCTGGAACGATTATTGAACCAAGTGAGATCAAGGACTACCCGGCAAACGAAATCCTCATTATGTGTACAGGGAGCCAAGGGGAGCCAATGGCGGCACTATCTCGTATCGCTAATGGAACCCACCGCCAAGTACAATTGCAACCGGGTGATACCGTTATCTTCTCCTCTAGTCCAATTCCTGGCAACACAACTAGCGTCAACCGCCTGATCAACATCATATCTGAAGCAGGAGTCGATGTCATCCACGGGAAGATTAACAACATCCATACCTCTGGACACGGTGGCCAACAAGAACAAAAGCTCATGTTGCGTTTGATCAAACCTAAATACTTCATGCCTGTCCACGGTGAGTACCGCATGCAGAAAATCCACGCTGGACTTGCGCGTGATTGCGGAGTAGAAAAAGACAATATCTTCATCATGAGTAACGGTGATGTCCTCGCCCTAACAGCCAACTCGGCTCGTATCGCAGGAAGCTTTAATGCTCAAGACATCTATGTCGATGGAAACCGCATCGGAGAAATCGGTGCTGCTGTCCTTCGTGACCGGCGAGACCTGTCCGAAGACGGTGTCGTGCTTGCTGTTGCAACAGTTGACTTCAAGTCAAAAATGATTTTAGCTGGACCAGATATTCTCAGCCGTGGCTTCATCTATATGAGAGAGTCCGGTGACCTAATCCGTGAAAGTCAACGCATCCTCTTCAATGCAATCCGAATCGCCTTGAAGAACAAAGATGCCAATATTCAAACCGTACACGGTGCTATTGTCAATGCCCTCCGTCCTTTCCTTTACGAAAGTACGGAACGAGAACCAATCATTATCCCGATGATTTTGACACCGGATGAAGATGATTAAAGAAACCAGAAAAGGAGGAGAACCTAAGGCTCTCCTCCTTTTTCTGTTTATCTAAACATGAGCTAGAGAACATCACCTAGCTCATCTTATATTTCTCAGCTTAGTAAAGATCTAAATAGTTATCAATTTCCCATTGTGAAACGAAGGTCGCATAGCTTGCCCACTCGATGCGTTTGGCTTCTAAGAAGCTGGTATAGATATGTTCACCAAGAGCATCCTTAACTACTTCGTCTTCCGTCAAAGCTTTCAAAGCATTGTGAAGGGTAGATGGAAGGTCAGTGATTCCAGCTTCTTTACGCTCTTCCGCTGTCATGATGTAAATATTTTCTTCGATCGGAGCGGGTGCTTCGATTTTGTTTTCAATCCCATGCAAACCAACTTCCAAAAGAACAGCCATAGCAATATACGGATTGGCCATTGGATCAACAGAACGTAGTTCCAAACGAGTTCCCATTCCACGAGTAGCAGGCACGCGCACCAATGGGGAACGGTTACGTCCTGCCCAAGCGATGTATACAGGAGCTTCAAAACCTGGCACCAAACGTTTGTAAGAGTTAACCGTTGGGTTCATGATGGCAGTGTAGTTGTAGGCATGCTTAATCAAGCCACCAAGGAAGTGATAAGCTGTTTCTGATAACTGCATCCCACGTGGATCCTCAGGATCAAAGAATGCGTTGTTTCCTTCCGCATCAAACAAGGACATATTACAGTGCATACCGGAACCAGCGATCCCAAATTTTGGCTTAGCCATAAAGGTTGCATACAAACCATGTTTGCGAGCAATGGTTTTGACAACGAGTTTAAAGATTTGGATCTTGTCACATGCGCGAAGAACTTCATCATACTTAAAGTCAATTTCATGCTGACCCACAGCTACTTCATGGTGACTGGCTTCTACTTCAAAGCCCATTTGGGTCAAGACATTGACGATCTCGCGACGAGTGTTGTCCGCAAGGTCTGTCGGAGCCAGGTCAAATAGCCACCCTTGTCATTCACCTCAAGAGTTGGGTCTCCATTTTCATCGAGCTTAAAGAGGAAGAACTCTGGTTCTGGTCCAAGGTTGAAAGATTTGAAGCCAACTTCTTCCATGTGACGAAGGGCACGTTTGAGGTTACCACGTGGGTCTCCTGCAAAAGGTTCCCCTTCTGTTGTATAGACATCACAAATCAATCCTGCGACACTACCGTTCTCATCTCCCCATGGGAAAACCGTCCAGGAGTCCAAGTCTGGATAGAGGTACATATCTGACTCATTAATCCGAACAAACCCTTCGATAGAAGATCCATCAAACATAGCCTTGTTTGAAAGGACCTTTTCCAACTGTTCATCTGTTGCTGGAATTTCAACGTTTTTCATGGTTCCTAAGATATCTGAGAACATCAACCGAATAAAGGTTACATTTTTTTCTTTGACTTCGCGACGAATATCTTCAACAGTAATTGACATGTGTGTCTCCTTATGAATAAAGCAATAAGCAAAAAGAATGATCAGCGTAACTGACCATATGGCGATGAGGTCGTATGAAAGCGACTTTGCTGAAGAATGTCGCGATGAAGGGCCTTGCGAACTTCCTTCTCGCTGACTACCTTGGCAGCTTGGCGTTTAGCTTCTTTCTCAGCAATCCGTTTTTAATCCCTGCGATATTGAGACCTTCCGACAGGTAATCCTTGATTTCCAACAGACGATCCATATCGTTGAGAGAAAACATCCGACGGTTGCCTTCTGTTCGATCTGGAGTAATGAGTTGCTGATCTTCGTAATAGCGAATCTGACGAGCTGTTAAATCCGTCAATTTCATAACACTACCGATCGGAAAGACCGCTAACGTTCGTCTTAATTCCTTTTCTTTCATATCTGACCTCCTTTCCCTTCTATTATAACGCAAAAAAAACCGATGTCAAGATTAAAATGTCACATAATCTCACATGGTTTTCCTTTTTTCTTTTATAAAGTCTCGAATCCGATCCACATCTGAATTAACCAAAATCGCAACAAAGACTCCGATAAAGGTTTCAAAGATGCGGGCAAAAAAACGTACAGGAAAGTTTCTCCTGTCGGAATCGAGAGAGTAATGATCAACATGGCTGAAACACCACCGATGATTCCGGCTTTATTGTTCATAGCGACATTTGTCATAATGGTTAACATGGTCGCAATGGGCACAAAAAAATCAGAGTCACCCAAAAAAAGCATCGTGGAAGAGGATCTTAATCATAAAGAACAGCAGGGCATAAAAACCACCGATGCTGTTACCCATCACGCGCGAAGCTCCGAAATGAACACTCTTATCAAAATCTTCTCTCAAACTAAAGACAGCTGTCAGTGCCCCAATCTGCAAGCCTCGCCAGCCAAAGATACCAAAAATCAATAGAACCAGAAAAAAACGGCTATCCCTGTTTTTGAAGGTTCGCATTCCCAATCGAAATTTGGAACGGTCAAATTTATGTCGTTTAAAGTAATCCATTGTCCCCTATCTTTCTATCTCTTTTATTCTAACATATTTCCAGAAAGGTTCAAGCAGGGAAATGAAGATCGACTAGCTTCCTTCTAATCTATAAAGTCATCTTAAAAACTTTCCTTAGGTGAGTACGGAGGTTAGGTGAAATTATCCAGTGGATGATTTCAGCAATCCAGGAAGTTCCATGACTAATTAAGATACAAAGGGCGTCTGCGGATAAAGTCAAAATAGGAAGTTTGACGCAGAATCTTTAGATTCTAGGAAAACTTATCTTTTTGACACAATCCGCAGCCCGTGTTCAATTAGTTTTGAACCCCCTCGCTCTTTAATTTTCGGGCTCAGGCTAAAACAGTTTCCCAAACTGTTTTACTCTCAAAACTCCCGGGTCCTTGAAACAAATGTTTCAAGCACTTTTCTCACGGCGGAAAGTTTCGGGATTTCCTTGATTAATTTCAAAAATGAGATCACATTTTATTTCGATACAGAATCACTTATCTTATATAAAAATTAGTTTGTATACATTCTAAAAAGAGCACCTTTCGGTGCTTCTTCTATGGTTCATGAGGAACCGTCTTATTTTTCAGTCAAGGCTGCAAGTCCTGGAAGAACTTTACCTTCAAGAAGCTCCATTGAAGCTCCACCACCGCGTCACAAATACCTACACTAACACAAAAAGGTGACAGAGCCACCTTTTTGTTAACGTTTCAGTTTTGTTCCTTTTTCTACAAAATCAGGATTTTTGTAGAGACTAACAGGGCTGAAATTATTTTTCTGTAAGTGCAGCCAAACCTGGCAATACTTTACCTTCAAGGAGTTCCATTGAAGCGCCTCCGCCCGTACTAATCCATGAGAACTTGTCTGCACGACCAAGATTGATCGCTGCGGCAGCTGAGTCACCACCACCGATGATTGATTTCACGCCTGGTTGTTTCACGATAGCGTCCATCACACCGATTGTACCAGCTTGGGAAGTCAGGGTTTTCAAATACTCCCATAGGTCCGTTCCATACAACTGTTTTCGCACCAGTCAATGCTTCATCAAATTTAGCGATAGATTTTGGACCGATATCCAAACCAAGGAATCCTGGGTCTACTGCTTCACCTTCAGTGTCTTTCACTTCAGTGTAGTCAGCAAATGCGTTTGCTTCTTTTGAGTCAACTGGCAAGATCAATTTGCCGTTTGCTTTTTCAAGAAGAGCTTTCGCAACATCCAATTTGTCTTCTTCTACAAGTGAGTTACCGATTTCGATCCCTTGCGCTTTGTAGAATGTGTAAGTCATCCCACCACCGATAAGAACTTTATCAGCTTTTTCAAGCAAGTTTTCGATAACACCGATCTTGTCTGAAACTTTTGAACCACCAAGAATCGCCACGAATGGACGTTCTGGAGCTTCAACTGCTTCTTGGATGTAAGCAATTTCGTTTTCAAGAAGGAATCCAGCAACAGCTTTTTCAACGTTTGCTGAGATACCAACGTTAGATGCGTGCGCACGGTGAGCTGTACCGAATGCATCGTTTACGAAGATACCATCTCCAAGTGATGCCCAGTATTTACCAAGTTCAGGATCGTTTTTAGATTCTTTCTTGCCGTCAACATCTTCATAACGAGTGTTTCAACCAAGAGAACTTGTCCATCTTCAAGAGCGTTAATCGCTGCTTCCAATTCAGCACCACGAGTAACACCTGGGATAAATGTAACTTCTTGACCCAATTTAGCAGCCAAGTCAGCAGCTACAGGAGCAAGTGATTTTCCTTCTTTGTCTGCTTCTTCTTTTACACGTCCAAGGTGAGAGAAGAGGATTGCACGTCCACCTTGCTCAAGGATGTACTTGATTGTTGGAAGAGCAGCAGTGATACGGTTGTCGTTTGTGATCACGCCATCTTTTACAGGAACGTTGAAGTCAACACGAACGAGAACTTTTTTCCCTTTCAAGTCAACGTCTTTAACAGTCAATTTTGCCATTGGATATGACTCCTTCTATTTTTAATACATGATAATTATATCACAAAAGCTGTAAAAGAGGTAGAAAAATAGTGGATTTCTACCTCTTATTAGCAAGTCTAGAGTGATCCTCCTCTATTAGAATCCGCATCATAAAACCTCCCTTGTTTTTTACAAAGGAGGTTTACGATTCATCGTGACCTTTTCAGTCAGTATAATGACTCTTAAAAGTTACTCTTCTTTCTTCTTACCAGCCAAGAGGAAACCTCCAAGCGCTGCTAAAAGAACAGCTTCTGCTACAAAAGTAGCCTCTAAACTTGCTGTTGTTGGCAACTTATCAGATGAAGTTGGGTGACTTTCCTCTTTGACCTCTTGACTTTCCCCTTCTTCTTGCGTCTGTTCTTGATGTTGACTTACTAATTGGTCAATCTTTTGATCCACGAGGCCCGCATGGCCTACTGATAAAGTCTTTTGCTCAGTTGGACTTGGCTGAACTGGTTTCTTAGGATTCTCACTTGGCTCTAGTGGCTGACTTGGCTGGATCGGTTGATCCGGTTTAGATGGTTCCTCTGGCTGAATCGGTTGATCTGGTAGGACTGGACTTGGTGTCTTATAGACAATCGCATAGTGGGTAAAGTGAGGGGCGGTAAAGATAACCACATCTCCCACTCGTTCAAATGCCAAGGATTGAGGAGCGTGTCCTTCAGGAAGATAGAGCACTTGTTCCACTTCTTTATCCTTATCCACAGGGATCTTCACAAGTGATGGGTGCTGCGTATCGACATTTTGGCCACTTGCATCGACTCCCTCGATATCAAAGATAGTCGCTTCTCGTCCCTTCAGTTCTTCTTTTTCTGTCTGATTGGCTTCAACTTTTGCGACTTTAGTCCTTTGACAACGGTTGGCTCTAAGTTGGAGAATTGAACTTCGACTCCAGTCGCAGGGTCTACAAAGACAGCTGGCTTATCTTCTTTCAGGAGTGCAATCAAGGTCTCTAGACCTGTTTTTGCAGTCCCAAGCGCTTCAGGAGTGAGCTCTGAAGAAGCTAAAAGCTCTTTATTTTTCTCAATCAGTGCCTGCAAAGCATCACCAGAAGGATGATTTGGCTTGCTTGCTAATAGAGCAGTCGCTTCCTCTGTCAGAGCAGAAAGAGCGTCTTTCTCTTTGACTAGATTAGCTTGTCCATCCAAGGCTTTCAAGAGAGCGGTCAATTGGTTCAACTGATCATTGACTTGATCTTGTGTGCTGGTATCATGCTCTTTCAAGACTTTTTCAGAAGCAGCCATTCCAGCCAACAAGGCTTCTTTGACTTCAGGAGTGGCAAATGTAAAGTCTACTTTTGCTTTTGCAGCTTCAGCTTCAGCCAATTTTTGCTTAAGGTATTCATCGTTGAGAGCTGGTTTTGGATTCACGAGGACATCAAAGCTTGTGCTAGCTCCTTTGTAATGGATGGTGATGGTTTGACGGCCTTCCTTGCTCGCATCAAAGCCAGTTACTTCCACCCCTTCATCGCTCAAGGCGTGCGTTTCAGTCGTTTCATCTTCAAAGACGACTGTAAAGCGTCCGCCTTCTTTTTCAAATGCTTCTCCGACGATATATTCTACCTTCGGTTTTTCTGTCAATTCAAGTCCAGCAACTGCTTTTTCACCTGCTTCTTCTGCACTGACCACAAAAACAGTGAGAGTCTTATCCAATTTCTGACCAAGGTAAGAAACTTCTAGGTGTTGTTCTCCAAGCTTGCTACTGTCAAAGCCAAGAATCTCTACACCTGAGTTGGTGAGGTTGACTAGTTGATCTGCTTGGCCATCTTTATAATGAACACGGATTGTTGCTCCTTTCAAGGAAAGAGCATCCCCTTCCCGGTAAACCTTCTTAGCTAACCCTTCTTCTAATTGAACTCCACTAATTTCTTTATCATTTTTTGGAACTTCTATCGCTAGAACATTACTGATATCTTTACCAGGTTCTTGTGCACGATAGTAGAGAAGAGATGGGGTTGATTCAAAGCCAGTGGTTTAAAGATCAGATTTCCAGCTTGATCGGCTGTCATGGTCGCAATTGGACTGGTCGCTTCTTTATCAGCATAAAGAGTTAGTGTGGTGTTGGCCGGAACATCTTTGAAGCCGACTTGGACAAAATGATTGCCTAAGTTTTGCGCTGCAGCATTTTTCATTGGGATGTTGACCGTTTCAGTATCCAGACTTTCATACATCTTCCAGTTGTAAATCCGGATGGCTTGCCATGGAGTTCCGTTATCTGCTGTAATGACATGGAGACGCCAGTCTTGAGCCTTGATCGGATGGTCGAGTGTAATATCAGATACATGGGCTTTATTGCCACGAACTTCCTTAGCGAGCTTCCATTCACCCGCTTCATCCTTGTAGTAAAGGTCAAAGTCACGGGTATTCATCTTGCCATCATCGACAGACTCTCCGCCAGCACCTGCATGGTCCATGACCCAACGAACAATGGTCCGAGGTTGCGTCAAGCGAATATCGACAGTTCCACTCAATTGAGCCGAAGACCATTTATCCGAAAGACTCGTAATGGTACCATTCAACATCCCCTCGATGCCTTCACTACCATCTGCATCTGGGAAACTTGAACCGATGACTTTGGCTCCGATGACCACGTTTGGTGCTAGGGCTTTTGGAAGACTGGTATCTGACACTGTCATGCCCCAATCAAAGGCCACAGTTCCCGCATCTGAACGTTGGCCGTTCTTTCCAACTGCTACAACTTTGAGTTCCTGCGTCTTTCCTTCAGCACTTGCTGAACGACTAACTTTTGGTAGATAGACGGTGGTTGCAGAAGAACCCGTTAAAAGACGCCAATTGTCGCCATCTTTTTCATAGACTTCATAATAATCTGCATCCGCTACCCCTTTAAAATTGAGGACTGCTTCTGCTTCCTGGGCATTTTGTAGGCGTTTGCCGAACAGTCACTTCAGATGGGGCTACTGGTTTTTCTTGGTTGGACGTTATCGACAATTGACCGAGGTTGAACTTGTAATCTTTGACATCTGTATCATGGTCAAAGAACATCTTAACGGCATAAATGGTCTTACCCGCCAAGCCTCCCAAATCAAAGGTTTGAGTAGACCAATCCGCACTCGGTGTCAATTCTTTCCATTCGTATTCAGAGTAGTCTTCTTTTGTGGCAACAGCTACCCAAGCAGCTGCTCCGACCCCACCTTTATGACTGACGCTCAATTTTGTCGTTTCAGTCACAGGGATCTTGGTCGAATAGAGCATGACATTTTGATTGCTATTGGCTTTTAAATCTCCTTCAAAGGCTAGAGAATTTCCTCCATTGTAGGCTTGATCAAAATCATAGCGACCTTTTAATGGCGTACTATCTTCACTATGCTCTACCCACCAACGCCAGGTTGGGAGGTAGCCAGAAACAGAACGGTAGTTCCATTCACCATCTTTTGAAATTTTTTTTGCCATCTACAAACCAATATTTCCCGTGACCAGTATTGAAGGAAGTATTAAAATCAGCGTTTGTGATTGGGGTTTTGTCCACTACTAGATTGGACATGCCGTACCAAGATTGGTCTGCTGGTTTCCCTTTAGTCGGATCCCCTTGGAAGCCTGTCCAGAAGAGATCTTCATGGGTATGGTAACCTTCTCCAGTCTTTCCTAGACCCGTAATGGTATCTGGCGCATAAAGACCTAGAGAAAGACGCAACTTTGCCATGTTCATCTAAAATCGCATTCCAGTCCACATTGGTCTTATAAGAGCCCCCTTTTTGGAGCTCCAGTCCCAGCTAAAAACATCATAAGGATTCCGGTTGATCCATTTGGCTGTGCTGATGGAATAATCGACTTCTGATTTGCCCCAGTTAAAGTTGGCAAAGAAGGTATCAACTGGATTTTCTCCATTTTCTGGTTGCATGAAATTGTAGTTATATTCACCCAGAGCATTCTCGTGGTAACGACCATATTCATAAGTCATGGCATCATACCATGAATACTTGATTGGATAGTTGAGGCTCTTAGCATATTCCTTGGTATAAAGAAGGAAATCTCTCAATTTTGGTCCAAGGGGCTCTACTAAGTTTCCTGTTGTTTCTTGGTTGATAAAGTAACCATCAAAGCCGTAATACTTAGCTAGTTCAACTAATTTTCGAGCAATCGGGAAGGTCTTTGACCCTTCGCTATCTTCTTTCAAGGTTTCTGCAAAATGCTCTTGATCCTTGATACTACTCGACCAGTTGTAGAAAGATTGTTCCATAAATAGGAACCCCATTTCGGTGAGCAGCATCAATCACGTCTGCTGAAGGGACAAGTCCTTCCCAAAAGACCATAGAATCCAAATATTGCCAGTAATCAAAAGCATAGGCCTTAAACTCTTCCCCACCGACGGAAGCATGATCCTTAGCCTTTGAGTTCATGTTAGAAAGGGCTTGAATCTTTAGCATCCGGGTTTGCTTGCTCATTTGATTTGTTTTCCCTTGGTAAACGACTAGCAAGAGGGATACTTGCTCGATTGAGGTCATCATCCACTCGTTTTACCCTGGTTCCCATTTTCAACAGATCGTCCCAAGTATCGAACTTTAACTTCCTTTGGTCTCAGTTGTTTTTCTTCATTGGTTGGGTAGATCTGCACCTTTTTCTGCTACTGCTTTTTGGTTGTTCCGTCGCTGAAACGGCTGAGTATCTGTCGTCGTCGGGACTAGCTATCTGATGCTTGCAGGACCTGATGCTTGAGTTGCTGGAGTTGCTACTCAACTGGTTTTGCTGTTTCTGCAGTTGGTGAGCACTGCATCCGCTGTATAGACTCCCCTTCACTGATCAGACGATTGACACCTCTTCTGTATTTAGCTACTGTAGCTTCTCAGGGAGATACTTCACTACTAGTGGTATGCGTCTCATCTGCTGAGACAGCCCCCTGTCCCCTAAAAAGGCTAAGCCAATCAAATGCTGAGCAGACACCTACACTCAGTTTACGGATACTGATACTTGTTGTTTCTTTTTCAAACAGATGACCTTTCATCTTAACCTCCTATCTTTGACTCTTTTTTTGACACATCTGACAGATTTCCTATAATACTCCTTCCCTCAAGCGCAGTCTTTGCAATCGCTTTTATTTTTTTATGGATTAGAAATCATCAATCAAAGATAGTTTACCCCTTTCGAAAGAGCGCTTGTGTCAATGCATTTTAGCAAAGTCCTATAATAAGTGACAGGAGGAACTAAAAATAAGTACAAAAAAAGAGGAGGTACCCTCCTCTAATCATACAGATTGAATTATTTAGCAATTTTTTTGCGAAGTATTCAAGAGTACGAACAAGTTGTGCAGTGTAAGACATTTCGTTGTCATACCATGAAACAACTTTAACCAATTGTTTACCGTCAACGTCAAGAACTTTAGTTTGAGTTGCGTCAAACAATGAACCGTAAGACATACCTACAACGTCTGAAGAAACGATTGGATCTTCAGTGTAACCGTATGATTCGTTAGCAACAGCTTTCATAGCTGCATTTACTTCATCAACAGTAACGTTCTTTTCAAGAACTGCAACCAATTCAGTTACTGATCCAGTTGGAGTTGGAACGCGTTGTGCAGCTCCGTCCAATTTACCGTTCAATTCTGGGATTACCAAAGACCGATTGCTTTAGCAGCACCAGTTGAGTTAGGAACGATGTTAGCAGCACCAGCGCGTGCACGACGAAGGTCACCACCACGGTGTGGACCGTCAAGGATCATTTGGTCACCAGTGTAAGCGTGGATAGTAGTCATCAATCCTTCAACAACACCGAAGTTATCTTGAAGAGCTTTAGCCATTGGAGCCAAGCAGTTTGTAGTACATGAAGCACCTGAGATAACTGTTTCAGTACCATCAAGAATATCGTGGTTAGTGTTAAATACGACTGTTTTAACATCTGATCCACCAGGAGCAGTGATAACAACTTTCTTAGCACCACCAGCGTGCAAGTGTTTTTCAGCAGCTGCTTTAGTAGCAAAGAAACCAGTTGCTTCAAGAACGATTTCTACACCGTCGTTAGCCCAGTCGATTTGTTCTGGATCGCGTTCAGCAGAAACTTTAACGAATTTACCGTTAACTTCGAATCCACCTTCTTTAACTTCCACAGTACCGTCGAAACGACCTTGAGTTGTATCGTATTTCAACAAGTGTGCAAGCATAACTGGATCTGTAAGGTCGTTGATGCGAGTAACTTCAACACCTTCTACGTTTTGGATACGACGGAAAGCAAGACGACCGATACGACCGAAACCGTTAATACCAACTTTAACTACCATTCGTGATTTCCTCCTTATGAAAATCAAAAAATTTTTATGTGAAAAGAGTAACTTGATAGGTTACAAATCATCTTTCAACAATATTATTATATACTTTCTTCCCCTAAAATGCAACTGATTTCATTAGGATTAGAAATATTACACAAACTTTCATATTCATTTTCACTATCTCTTATGAGGAAGAGGTGTTAAACTCTTTTCGAATCAAAAAAGCTCTCCTCCTAAGAGGAAAGCTTTTAGCTAGATGGTAAAATTATGCTTCACCTTTAGCTTTTTTAATGATTTCTTCTTGTACTGATTTCGGTACATCTTCGTAGTGGTCAAATACCATCATGAAAGTACCACGTCCTTGAGTTGCAGAACGAAGGACAGTAGCGTAACCGAACATTTCAGCAAGTGGTACATAAGCACGAACGATTTGGCTTGCACCGTGTGCTTCCATACCGTCTACACGTCCACGACGAGCAGTTACGTGACCCATAACATCCCCAAGGTTTTCTTCAGGAACTGTAATGGTTACAAGCATCATTGGTTCAAGGATAGCTGGTTGTGCTGATTTAGCTGCTTCTTTAAGAGCAAGAGATGCAGCAATCTTGAAGGCAGTTTCAGATGAGTCGACATCGTGGTATGATCCATCGTAAAGCTTCGCTTTCACGTCAACCATTGGGTAGCCAGCAAGAACACCGTTAGCCATAGATTCTTGAAGTCCTTTTTCTACTGCAGGGATGAATTCACGTGGAACCACACCACCGACGATCGCATTTTCGAACTCGAATCCTTTACCTTCTTCGTTTGGAGTAAATTCGATCCAAACATCACCAAACTGACCTTTACCACCAGATTGACGTTTGAAGAATCCACGTGCTTGTGTAGAAGCGCGGAATGTTTCACGGTAAGATACTTGAGGAGCACCAACGTTTGCTTCAACCTTGAATTCACGTTTCATACGGTCAACAAGGACATCCAAGTGCAACTCACCCATACCAGAGATAACTGTTTCACCAGTTTCAGGGTTTGTTTCAACGCGGAATGTTGGATCTTCTTCAGCCAATTTTTGAAGGGCGATACCCATCTTATCTTGGTCTGCTTTAGATTTTGGCTCAACCATCAATTGGATAACTGGTTCTGGAACTTCGATTGACTCAAGGATAATTTTCGCTTTTTCATCTGTCAATGAGTCACCAGTTGTAGTATCTTTCAAACCAACAGCAGCAGCGATATCTCCAGAATAAACTGTTTCGATTTCCATACGAGTGTTGGCGTGCATTTGAAGGATACGTCCGATACGTTCACGTTTACCTTTAGATGTGTTCAATACGTAAGAACCTGAGTTCAAGACACCTGAGTAAACACGGAAGAATGTCAAACGACCTACGAATGGGTCAGTCATGATCTTGAAGGCAAGCGCTGCAAATGGCTCTTCATCAGATGCTGGACGTTCTTCTTCTTCGTCTGTATCAGGGTTTACACCCTTGATTGCAGGGATATCAAGTGGGCTTGGAAGGTAGTCAAGGACTGCATCCAACATCAATTGAACCCCTTTGTTCTTGAAGGCAGAACCACACAATACTGGGAAGAATTCAACATTGATAGTTGCTTTACGGATAGCAGCCTTCAATTCTTCGTTAGTGATTTCTTCACCTTCAAGGTATTTCATCATCAAGTCTTCATCAGTTTCAGCAACTGCTTCAACCAATTTTTCACGGTATTCTTGAGCTTGGTCAAGGTATTCAGCTGGGATATCTTCTTCAAGAATGTCTGTACCAAGGTCGTTGGTGTAGATTTCAGCTTTCATCTTGATCAAGTCGATGATTCCACGGAAGTCATCTTCCGAACCGATTGGCAATTGAATTGGGTGTGCGTTTGCTTGAAGACGATCATGAAGTGTGCTTACTGAGTAAAGGAAGTCAGCACCGATTTTATCCATCTTGTTCGCAAATACGATACGAGGAACACGGTATTCAGTTGCTTGACGCCAAACTGTTTCTGTTTGAGGCTCAACACCTGATTGTGAGTCAAGAACCGTTACAGCACCGTCCAAACGCGGAGTGAACGTTGTACTTCGATCGTGAAGTCCACGTGTCCTGGTGTGTCGATGATGTTAACACGAGTGTCTTTCCATTGAGCGGTTGTCGCAGCAGATGTGATGGTGATACCACGTTCTTGCTCTTGCTCCATCCAGTCCATTTGTGACGCACCTTCGTGAGTTTCACCGATTTTGTGAATTTTACCAGTGTAGTAAAGGATACGCTCAGTTGTAGTTGTTTTACCAGCATCGACGTGGGCCATGATACCGATATTACGAGTTTTTTCAAGTGAAAATTCGCGTGCCATGAGGTTTTGTTCTCCTATATTTTTTATTTCTATACTATTATAACATGATTTAACAAAAACGGATAGGCAGGACCTACCCGTTCTCATTGTTTATCCTGTTTTTTTGTTGGTTCCAACTTGTAGATAAGTTGAGCTGGGTTCAAGAGCTGATGATGCTTAATTGAACCCGGGCTAAAAGCTCGGAAAATAGATAAGCTCTCCTAGAATCTTTGATTCTTCGTCAAGCTTCCTAATTTTCAGTCGCTTTTTTAACGCCCTCAGTATCTTAATCTTACCAGCGGAAGTGTGCGAAGGCACGGTTAGCTTCAGCCATACGGTGAGTGTCTTCACGTTTCTTAACTGCTGCACCAGTGTTGTTTGCAGCATCCAAGATTTCTTTAGCAAGGCGATCAACCATTGTGTGCTCACCACGTTGACGAGCGATGGTTACCAACCAACGAAGTCCAAGTGTTGTACGACGTTCTGGACGAACTTCAACTGGGACTTGGTAGTTAGATCCACCAACACGACGTGCACGTACTTCAAGTACAGGCATGATGTTTTCCATTGCTGTTTCAAATACTTCAAGCGCATCATTTCCAGTAACTTCTTTGATTTGCTCAAAAGCACCGTAAACGATTGAAGCTGCTGTACCACGTTTACCATCAAGCATAACGCGGTTGATAAGACGAGTAACTAGTTGTGAATTGTAAAGCGGATCTGGCAATACATCGCGCTTTGGAGCTCTATTTTTACGACTCATTTCTCTTTATCCCCTTTCCTTATGCTTTTGGACGTTTCGTACCGTATTTAGAACGGCCTTGTTTACGATCGTTAACACCTGCAGTATCAAGTGCACCACGGACGATATGGTAACGTACCCCTGGAAGGTCTTTTACACGTCCACCGCGAAGAAGCACCACGCTGTGCTCTTGCAAGTTGTGTCCGATACCTGGGATGTAGGCAGTAACTTCGATCAAGTTGCTCAAACGTACACGAGCGAATTTACGAAGGGCAGAGTTAGGTTTTTTAGGTGTCATTGTTCCAACACGAGTTGCAACACCACGTTTTTGTGGTGAAGAAACGTTTGTTTGAACTTTTTTATGACTGTTGTAACCAACGTTCAAAGCTGGTGATTTAGATTTTTCTACTTTTGATTTACGCGGTTTGCGAACCAATTGGTTAATTGTAGGCATCTACATTCTCCTGTATTTTTTTATTTTTGGTGATGATACACTTGGTGACAGCTATCATCTGTGTGTACTTTTGCAACATTTGTCAGCACGTCCCTGTACACTCTTGAGAGACCAAAAGTAAAAAGTACCGTCTATTATTGTAACATAGCGGCACTTTCACTGTCAAGATTTTTTTCTCTTTTTTGCACGATTGCTTCGTCTTAAAATCGCGCTAGATTATTGTTCAGTTTGTTGCGTTACAGCTGGTGTGGTAGCATTCGAAACCTGAGGAACCTCATTGGACTGATACTGAGGGACTTCTGCGGGAACGACTTGTTGAGGTTGAACCGTTTGGCTAGCTTGATTCGTATCAGTTGATTGAGTATTCTGATTGGTTTGCATTCTGTAATAGTCTACAATGTACTGAATACGAGCTTGAAAGGCCTGTTTCTTGGTTTCGTCCTTCACTTTTTCTACAGCCTCTTGCGCAGCGGTTAAGGTTTCTTGAGTTGCTGTGGTTTCAAAATGAGCAACTGCTTTTTCAGCCGCTTCAGCGATTTTCGCTTCCTCTTCTTCTTTGGCTTTTTTAGGGTCTTTTTTCTTAATAGGAAGAGAACCTGTTTTTTTGGTTTCTTGCTTCACTACTGTAACTTGGTCTGCAGAATTTTTACGAACCGTATAAAGTCCACCGACAAGAACTCCTGTCAAGATGAATATCGTTGCCAATCGAAGCCATAGGGGACTACGATCAAAACGGTCTAAAATTGTTTTCATTTTCCTTTCTCCCTCTCCAGCCTTAGTTCTTATCGAAAATATTTCCGATTTCTACATCAATTTTATTTTCTGCTACATCAATGTTGGTCACACGTAAAAGTGACTTGTGATCGAATAAATCTTTACTTCTAGCCGAAGCATTGTCCGCAAAAATAGCGACTCCTGCCAACTCTGAATCGAACTCAGCCAAGAGACTAACCATCCCACTGATCGTTCCCCCTCCTTTAAGGAAATCATCGACAATCAGGACACGGCTTCCAGCTTTCAAACTACGCTTGGATAGGAACATTTTCTCAATCCGATCGCCACTGGAACCAGATACGTAGTTGACACTGACCGTTGATCCTTCTGTAATTTTCAAATCGCGTCGTACAATGACAAAAGGAACATTTAAGACATTGGCTACCGCGTTTGCTAATGGGACACCCTTAGTGGCCACCGTCATGACTGCATCGATTTTTTGATCTCGGAAGGCCTTGGCAATAATGCGCCCAATATTATTTAAGATTTTTGGATCACTTAGCAAATCCGAAAGGTAGATATACCCACCTGGTAAAATCCGGTTACTTTCTGACAATTGATTGCACAAATTTTGGACAATTTCTTTTGAATCTGCATCCGAAATGGAAGGAGTAAATATGACCCCTCCACCCGCACCGGTAAGAGTTTCAATGCTTCCAATTTCCATTTCTTCAAAGGCCCGTTTAATAATGACAATATCCTCAGAAATAGATGATTTGGCAGATTCGTATTTTTCGGCAAATGTATTTAAACTCGTCAATTCGTAGGGATGATTAATCAAGTAATTCGAGATCACAACCATCCGCTCACTTCTTCTTAGCTTCATTTTCTCTCCACATAGTTTTTTATTGTATTATACCATATTATACCAAAAAACGAACGTTGTTAGTCTCACAACATTCGTTTTTGGTTTTTTTACTAACAAACTAAGAGTAATATTTTCATCGCCAGTCTATTAGGAATCTTTTAAATTTGGCTTATAGAAGGAGCGGTTGTCCAAGGCAAAAATCTTATTGGTCATTTCACCAGGGCCTACTAAAGCTAAGGCAGAGGTCATCATCATCATTTCTGCATCTAGGTTATCAATCATATGGATGATCTCGGCTTCCATGATTTTTGGACGAACCGGGCTACCATATTCTAGTAGACCATGGTGACTCAAAATCACATGGCGCAACACAATCACATCTTCTTTTTGATCGTCAATCTTTAACTCTTGTAAGACCTTGGTAATTTCTTCATCTATTAGAGCAATGTGCCCGATGAGGTTGCCTCGAACCGTATACTCTGTATTTTCAGGCCCCGATAACTCTAGTACCTTGGCAAGATCATGGAGCATGATGCCGGCATAGAGGAGACTCTGGTTTAATTGAGGATACACCTGAGAGATGCTCTCAGCCAAACGAACCATGGTGGCTGTGTGATATGCTAAGCCCGTCTCAAAAGCATGGTGGTTGGTTTTGGCCGCAGGATAAGAGTAGAACTCTTTGTCATACTTGCTGTATAGCGCCCGCACCACACGTTGCCAAACTGGATTTTCTATTTGAAAATCATCCCTGATAGGTAATCTTTCAAATCGACTGGATTTACCGGAGGTTTTTCCTTAAAGTCTGCTGGATTTGATGGCTCCCCACTTTGAGGCAACCGCAAGGTCAACTGGTTGACCTGAGGCGTATTGTTGTAGACCTCCCGACGGCCACTCATATGAACCACACGCCCAGCCTGAAATTGCTCCACATTATGTGGCTGAGCATCCCACAATTTTCCTTCGATTGTGCCTGTCTCATCTTGGAAGACAAAAGCAAGATAATTCTTTCCAGCACGTGTCTGACGAACATCTGCTGACTTAATGAGGTAGAAACCTTCAAACAATTCGTCTTTTTTCATTTGATTAATTTTGACCATCATCTTCTCCATCTTCTAAATTCAATAGGCTTGCTATATCTAGATTCTCTGACGTTTCAATGTTTCGGAGTGTGCGCTCGATAGCATTTGTTCTTCGGTTTAAGAGGTCATCAATGTTGCCAGAGGCATGCTTCAACTGCCGTTGGGTCTTTTCCAAAACGCCTCCAAATTTTTGGAACTCCGTCTTGACGGATGCAAGGACCTTGCTAATATCATCCGCACTTCGTTGAATATTCAGGGTCTTAAATCCAACCGATAGGGAATTCAACAAGGCTGAAAGCGTACTTGGCCCCGCGACGACAATCTGCTCCTCTCTTCGGAGGCGATCAAAGAAGGCTGGGTCGCGGACCACTTCTGAATAGAGCCCTTCCGTCGGTAAAAAGAGAATCCCAAAATTAGTAGTGGCAGGCGGATAGAGGTATTTTTGATGAATGTCCTTGGCAAATTGTTTGATACTAGCCAATAGGAGCTTGCGACACCGTTCAATCTCCTCTTTCTCTCCACTTTCGTAGGCTTCTTCCAGTCGGTAATAACCGTCCAGAGGAAATTTAGAGTCGATTGGCAGATAGACGTATTCCCCTCTGACCTGACCAGGCATCTTGATCGCATACTCGACACGTTCGCTGGAATGGGGAACTGTTACAAACTCTCTCTCGTATTGGGCGGGAGTTAGGATATCTTCGATGATCTGGCCGAGTTGGAGTTCTCCCATAATCCCACGGGTTTTCGTGTTAGAAAGAACCTTATTGAGACTTCCTACATCTCTAGCGACCGTCTGCATTTCCCCAAGACCTTTATTGACCGATTCCAATTGTTTGGAGACCGTCTCAAAAGAGGTTTGAAGACGACTATGCAAGGTTTTTTCCAACTTTTCTTCGACCGTTTGACGCATCTGCTCCAACCGCAAATCATTGGAAGCTTGAATCTGTTGCATCCGCTCGTCCGTTTTGTCTCGGTTTTTAGTGAAATTCTCAGCAAGTTCTGCTCGTAAAGCAGTCGTTTGCTGATGCATTTCTGTCCGTAATTCCATAAGACGGTCACTAATCGCCATCTCTATCTGCTGGCCAGTGATTTGCTGAGCTTGTCGCTCTCTCTCAAATCGGTAATCCAGCTGATCCGAAAGATGATCTTCTTGGTCCTCCAGTAAGTCACGGACCTGTTTGTTATCAGCTATCCGTTGCTGGTAGAGCAAGAAGAGCAAGACAAGATTTCCCACTCCTAATACAAAAAGGATTATTTCCATCTTATTTCCCATCCTTGCTATAAATGATAAGGGCGTAGCCTCGATCAACGGTTAAGGTAATCGGCTGATTGATAAACTCGTTGGAACCATAAATAGCCTTTTTAAAATAATTGGTCTGATTTAAGGGATACTTGGCTCCTTCAATCTGGATGGAAGCTCCCTCAACTGGCATAAAAGCTACATAGGTATAGCCTGCTATAGGCAGAATGGTATGGCGGCCTGCTGGACGATAGCAGAGATAATTTTGTTGGTCCATCAAGTAAAGTTGCGACATAAAAGGTGCAATCTCTGGATCGCTGGGCAAAAAAACGCTGGCCAAGTGGTGATCCAGGCGACCACCAAAGGCTCCAAAAATCAGAATGTCCGCTTGAGGCCAACCTTCTAACACTTCCTTAATCGCCAATTCCAGATCCGTATCATTTTTTTCTGCTACCGAAGTCCGTAATGCGTGAGCCGCAGATTGAATACTCTGGAATTCTTCTGGCTCGACCGAGTCAAAATCTCCAACTGCTAAAGATAGTTCCAATCCTTGCTCTAATAGGAAAAGGCAACCTGCATCCACTCCGACATAAACATCCAAGTCTAGCGGAATGGTTTCCACTCGGCCACCAGCTACAATCGCAACCTTAGTCTTGGATGGCTGCTCGAAGGGTTTGAACTCGTTCATTCACATCTCCATTAAACACATAGGAACCTGCTACAAAGACGTTTGCCCCTGCTTCTTTCGCAGCGTGAATCGTCTTATCATCAATTCCCCCATCGACTTCAATATCGAAATCCAAGCCTTTTTCTTCACGCAATTGAACCAATTGACGAATCTTATCCATAGTTTCTGGCAGGAAGGCTTGCCCACCAAATCCTGGGTTGACAGTCATGACAAGTACTTGGTCTACCAAGTTCAAGATGTGTTGGATACTTTCAACAGGGGTTCCTGGATTGATAACCACACTTGGTTTTACCCCTGCCAAACGAATTTTTTGAAGGGCGCCATGGATGTGTGGAGTCGCTTCGACGTGAATGCTAATGATATCTGCTCCGGCACGCGCAAACTCTTCGATATGTTGCTCAGGATTGGTAACCATCAAGTGGCAGTCAAACACTAGCTTGCTGTGAGGACGCATACTAGCAACTACACCAGCACCAAAGCTGATATTAGGCACAAAGTGGCCGTCCATCACATCGATGTGGGCGTACTCCGCACCAGATGCTTCCAATTTCTTCAATTCACTTTCAAAATTTGCATAATCTGCACTCAAAATAGAAGGGGCTAATTTGTTTGTTTTCATATTCTTCAGGTCTCCTTATTTGGGTAATTTTTTCGATACTTTTTTGTAGGTTTCTCGCCTATTTTCGATCTCACTCAAGAACTGTAAGTAATTCTCATAGCGGAAGGAAGCTATGATCCCTTCCTCGACAGCAGGCTTGACGGCACAGGATGGTTCATGTGTGTGGGTACAAGTACGGAATTTGCAATCCTGGCTCACCTTGGCAATGTCTGGAAAAGCATGATTCAGATCTTCCGCATTATCGACTTCATAATCTAGAGAGGAGAAGCCAGGGGTATCCGCAATTTTGCCCCCATTGAGATCATAAAAACTGACAGCTCGCGTTGTATGGCGGCCACGTCCAAGACTGTCGGAGATTTCTCCTGTCTCTAGTTCCAACTCCGGAGCCAAGGTATTCAAGAGGGTGGATTTCCCCACTCCTGTTTGGCCCATAAAGACCGTCACCTGATCCTTCAAGAGAGGCAAGAGCTCTTCCTTGTTCGTGACAAAGTCATAGCCCATTTTGCGATAGACTTCCTGGAAAGGAAGCATCTGAGCTGGATCTTCTAGTAAGTCCATTTTTGAAATATAGACAATCGGATGAATCACTTTTTGTTCCAAGAGGACTAAAAAGCGGTCCAATAAATTAACATTAAAATCTGGCTCTTTGGCAGACATGATGACGACAGCCTGATCTATATTCACAATGGGTGGACGGACTAAGCTATTCTTTCTTGGGAATATTTTTAAAATATAGCCTTCCGAATTTTCTTCAGCTGAAAATTCTACCTTATCTCCAACATAGGGAGTTTGTCCCTTTTTCCGGAAATTTCCTCGGGCGCGTGTTTGGTAAATTTCTCCCTCGCACTCCACATAATAAAAACCGGCCAAGGCTTTAACAATCGTTCCTTGCAACTAGCACTCCTTTAAAGTTAATACTACCATTATATCAAAAAATATACGATAGCGCTTGCTGACTTGGAGATGAAAAAAGAAGTTCATCCAGTTTTTTTGAGCAAGATGCAGACAAAGGGTTGTAAACGTTTTCAGATAGGTTTATAATAGAGGAGAAGGACATAATATATATGCCTATCGTGGGAAGTACAAACCATTTTATAGAAAGGAAGTGACGGAGACTGATACATTTCTTGACGAAGCTACCTGATTAGTAATGAAAGAAGCCCTCTTTTTGGTGCCTGATTTCTGACTTTCTTACTAATCCCTGCCAGTTATAAGGAGGTCCTTTATGAGTTTTTCATTTCTTTCCAAGAGTAACCCTCTCGTTTCTAATGTAAAGAAAGGGAAGTTTTTAACCCCTTGGTTTTTAGCTCCCTTTATCCTCTATTACATCACCCAGTACATGTCTCCAATCAGTACTGCTTCCACAAACTTCTTTTTGAACAAACAAAGTTGGATTCCCGACTGGTGGAATATTCTGGATCTTTTGTCCTTCCTCTACACCATCATCGCCTTCTTCCTCTGGGTGAAACTCATTGAAAAACGACCGGTTCGAACCATGGGCTTTTCCAAAGGAAATGGTCTCTCCGAATTCGCTAAGGGGGTCTTGGTCGGTGCCATTATGATTACTACGGTCTTAATCGTCTTCTTCATCACTGGTGATGTCCGTTTCGATCGTATTCAATTTAGTCTTCCTTTCCTCGTATCTTGGATCTTGGTTCTGATTGGCTATATTTTTCAAACGGCAGCCGAAGAAATTTATATCCGTGGTTGGTTGATTCCGATTATTTCTTACCATAAGAATGCTTACTTAGCCATCCTCATTTCTTCTACCATGTTCTCCTACTTCCACTTGAACAACAACGGAGCTTCTTGGCTCTCAACAGTTCATCTCTTCGTTTTCGGTCTCTTCACAGCTGTCTATGCCTTGAAGAGAGGAAATATCTGGGGACCTTGTGGCTTCCATTTCGCTTGGAACTTCATCATGGGAAATGTCTACGGCTTCCATGTCAGTGGCTTTGATAGTGAATCCTCTCTGATGTACTTCACAACTTCAAACCGGACCTTTATCACAGGTGGTGAGTTTGGACCTGAAGGTGGGATCCCTGGCTTAGTCGTCTTTCTCCTTGCTCTCTTATGGGCCATTTTCCTTCTCAAAGATACCTCTGCAGAACAAGAAGAACTCTACCCTCAACTGAGTTATGAATAAATAAAAAAAGAAAAGGCTGGATTTTCCCAGCCTCTTTCTTTTTCCTCAATAGGTTCGATAAAAAGAAACATGCTATTTTTTCTTGGCATTTCTTTTAAAAAGAGTATAATAGAACTATGCGGAGGTGGTGGAACGGCAGACACGCATGCTTCAGGCGCATGTGCCCCTTCGGGCGTGAGGGTTCAAATCCCTTTCTCCGCATCTTGGAAAGGTGGCCCAGCTCGGTACGGCACCGGACTCGAAATCCGGCAAGTGGATTTTCTTCACGCGCGGGTTCAAATCCCGTCCTTTCCTTCCATCATTCAAAAAGACATGAGCTTCATATCTCATGTCTTTTCTATTATTTGATCCCGGCTTCTAGAAGACCGTCTGCCAAGCGGGCGAAGTCTTCTAAGCTAAGGGCTTCTCCTCGTACAGAAGGTTGCAGGCCTGCAGCTTGGATCCCAGCTTCTAGTTTGTCTTTGATTTCTTCGGTCTTGCCAAAGCGACTGGTCAAGTTGTTCCAAAGAGTCTTGCGGCGGTGGACAAAACTGGCCTTGCTGACAGAGAAGAAGAAATCTTCATCCTTGACTGCCACTGCTGGTTCTGGGCGACGCACCATCTTGAGGATGGCAGAATCGACGTTTGGCGCTGGCACAAAGACGGTGCGAGGCACGATAAAGGCTACCTTAGCAGTCATATAGTATTGGACTGCAATGGACAAAGACCCATAAGCCTTAGTATTAGGTTCGGCTGAGATGCGGTCTGCCACCTCTTTTTGCATCATGACCACAAATTCTTGGAAAGGAATTTTAGACTCGATCAAGTGCATGAGGATGGGAGTCGTGATGTAGTAAGGAAGGTTGGCCACCACCTTGATCGGAAGGTCTGGATTTTTGAACTCTGCGATGTACTGGTTGAGGTCTACCTTGAGGATGTCTTGATTGACAACCGTGACATTGTCAAAATCCCGCAAGGTATCCGCTAAGATAGGAACCAAGCGGTCATCAATCTCAAAGGCCATCACTTCTGCGGCATTTTCTGCCAAAAACTCAGTGAGAGCTCCAATTCCAGGACCGATTTCGATGACATTGACCTGCTTATCAATCTCAGCCGTATCCACAATCTTTTGAAGGATGTTGGTATCAGTCAAGAAGTTCTGACCGAAGGATTTTTTAAAGGTAAAACCGTGACGCTCTAGCACTGCCTTTGTCACGCTATAATCTGCAATTCTCATTTTTTCTCTTTTCTAATCCATTTAGTGTAAGAAATAATCACTCTATCTCTCTTGTGTTTCTCTACAAGCTAGCCTAACAGTCTTCCACAAAGGCATTCTGCTCCGCTTGGTAGACATAAGCTTCCCCGTTCTTATCTAAGACGGTTTCCAACAAGGGCTCTATTTCCAAGGCCTCTTCAAGACTGATAATGGTGATCTTAGATGGATCGTCCAAATCTTCCTGAGACTCAAAGCCTGTAAAGAATTGCCAACCACTATCTTGTGGATGATGAGGTACATCGTGAATCGCCCAATTAATCTCACGTCGTAGGAAGCAATCCTTGGTAATCATGGCCCCTTTTTGCGTATCAAGATTCAGCGGAGGAACCATCAGGCTTGCGATATGTTTCTGGGCAAATTCCAGCTCATCTCCAAGCTGGATGGAGGTAATATAAGCCGGTTGATTGGTTAAACGTCCTTTAAATTTTCCATCATGAATCTCAGTCAGTTCAACCCACATACGCTCTGCTCGACACCCATTCTCCAAAACGGTATCCAGCACAAAGATAAGGCGAACCTGATCTCCAAGCTTCAATTGGTCGATTTCTTCTTGACTAGGAATCAAAAAATGTCGCGGGTTCTTTTGGTGCTCCACTTGAACATTCTCTAACGAAAAGCCTATCACTTTTTTCTTATCTGTAAACAGGTCGAACAATCCCATCTTCTACCTCTATCTCTTTTTTAATAACTAGCCATCGTTTCTTCAACTTCCGCTAATGTTACCCCAAACAACTCCAAGCGTTTGAGCAGTTGTTTGCCATTGCAGTAGCCGATGCGCAAGGCTTCTCCTAGATATTCCCGCCGTTTGCGACTTTCACTGCCCATCAGCAGGCCGAGTCGCATCAGATCTGATTTGGTAATATCAAAGAAATGCTCATCTTCATAGGAGGCCACCAGTCCCGCTAAGGCTTTTTCTAAGTCTTCAAAGCTGGCATGCTCGACTCCCAAGGAACGGCCCTTGGTTTTTGATTTGGGTACTGCTTCGCCACGATTTAAAAAGGCATGCTTGGCCTGCGGAATTTCTTGCATGATGATCTTACGAATGCGCTCCCCATTGTAATCCGGATCCGTAAAAACTATGACTCCACGCAACTCCTGCAAGGTAGCAATTCGTTCTAGGTCATCTTGATTAATGGCGGATCCACGTGTCTCATAGGTATCCACCTCATAATAGCGTTTCAGATTGGCCGTATCATCCTTGCCTTCAACAACAATCACTTCTGGTATTTTTCTTTTCTCAGTCAAGTCCAAATACCTTTCTCGCATTGTCATAGGTGGCTTGAGCTACTTCCTCTGTCGTCAAACCACGTAGTGTTGCAATATGATCCACTACATAGCGGGTGTAGGCTGTTTTATTTTCCCGGCCTCGCTTAGGAACTGGCGCCAGATAAGGGGCATCTGTCTCAACCAAGATTTTATCGAGCGGAAGGCCAGCTGCGGCTTCTTGGACATCTGTCGCCTTCTTAAACGTCACTACACCTGAGAAGGAAATCATCATTCCCAGATCCATGAAGCGCTTGGCTTCCTCTAAGCTTCCGGAGAAAGAATGCATGATCCCACCGCGTGGACCCACTCCTTCATTCTTGATAATGGCATAAGTGTCTTCGAGAGCGTCACGCGTATGCACTACAAAAGGCAAGTCCAAGTCCTTGGACAGTTGGATCTGACGACGAAAAACCTTTTCCTGAACGTCTTTTGGTGCCGTCATCCAGTGGTAGTCCAGACCAATTTCTCCTAAGGCGACGACTTTAGGATGTTTCAACTGTTCAAGTAAATAAGCCTCTACCTCAGGACTATAGTCGCCTGCCTCAGTGGGATGCCACCCAAGTGTGAGATAAACTTCTGGGTACTGGTCGGCCAAGGCTATTGCTCGTTCGATGGTTGGTTTGTCAAAGCCAACAACATTGTGGGCAAGGACTCCCAGCTCTTTAGCTAGTTCTAATTCCTCTTTTTCTCTCCCTGCAAACTCTTCAACGTTGAGGTGAGTATGGGTATCAAAAATCTGCATATGGATCCTTTTCTACGATTTTTCTCACTCTATTATAACAGAAAGCCTAGCTGAATACACTTTTGGCAAAACAAAAACCAGTAGTCTCGAGTTTCTACTGGTTTTTAGTTTTTTATCTGAATTACGCAGCCAAAACTTTGCGTCCTTTACGACGACGAGCTGCCAATACGCGACGACCGTTTTTAGTTGCCATACGGTGACGGAAACCATGTTTGCGCGCACGACGAAGTTTACTTGGTTGATAAGTACGTTTCACGATGAATACCTCCTCATAGATTTTGTATTCGTTTAGCCGGCTATAATGTGATCAGTTACTAAACATACTTTACTATTCTATCTGATTCACGTCTGTTTGTCAATAGCTATGAAAAATTTGTTGGGGCAGGTTCAATGATACCGCTTTTATTGGGCATCTCCTTCTATCCTTTGACGAGTCGCTTCATAGTAGGGAAGCAAGCTAGCCATTCCTTTTTTTAATTCCTCAAGAATGGCATCTCGACTCGTCGCTTGCGATAGATTGACATCGACTTTTACCAAGACCTTTCGGACCTGGCCAGTTTCCACACCTTTGAGAAATCTCTGGCGATTGGCTTCTGTCCCTTGGAATCGTTGACTGACACCTTCTATTTGGGCGAAGTAATAGACTGGCGAAAAAACCGGAAGAGTTAAAACGCGGTTCTGCTTTTGTAGACTCTCCTCATCCTTCTTACGTTCGATAAAACTTACTTCCAGGGACACACCAAAGTCCTTCGTATCTCCATAAAGTCGCAAGGCAAACATCGGATCCGCTATCTCTCCCTCTCCTTGGAGATAAGCCCAAAAATGAGGGCGAAGAATTTGAGCTTGATTCATCCACTGACTGGTCCGATCTTGTTTTAAATGCGGAAAGAGCTTCTGAAAATCGCTGACCAAGTGGGTGAATTCCTGCCGAGCTTCTTGCCCTAACTCGCGATACTCTACCATTCGCTCTGCATCCTCACCAGCTTTAGCAGGGGCTAGGTACTTGATCCCCTGACAATTCAAAAAGTCTCTCATCTTACTATACATGCTAGTTTTCCTTTCTCAGACAGAAAAGGAGAGAGCAAGCTTACACCCCTCTCTCCCTTTTGAAATTTTCCTTTTTAGACGGCAGATTAACCTTCAATATCGACGACAACGTAACGATTTGGTTCTTCTCCTTCAGAATAGCTGGTGACTCCATCCATTTTCGATACGATGCGGTGGATGATCTTGCGTTCGCTATTAGACATTGGATCTGTATGTTGTGCTCGACCTTCTTCTAGAGCACGACTTGCCAATTTTTGCGCATAGCTTTGAAGGACTTCTGCACGGTGTTCAACATAATCATTAACGTTGATCGCAATGTAGAAATTCTTAGAATACTGATTGTAAAGGTAGTTCTGTGCCAACAATTGAAGGGCCTTGAGAACTTTTCCGTGGTAGCCAATGACACGGCCTGGTTCATTGGTATCAATCTGCATATTGATAGTGCGACGGTTGTAGCTGCTTGAGATGCTAGCTTCGACATCCATTTCATCAATAACGGTTTGAACATAGGCAGTGACATCAGAAACAACCTTTTCAATGTCATAGCTTTCTTCTACTTCAATGCCCAAATCAGCAAAATCAGATGTTTGGCGGATCTCAGCTTCGTTAAGACTTGAATCGAGAATCTCTCCATGACCTTGTTCTTCAAGAATGGTTTCAGGAGCCTTCTCATGTTTGAGAATCTCAGCCTTCACTTCTTCAGAAACTTCTTGGCCTTCTTCTTCAACTTTTTTAATCGCTGCTACGACGCGACCCAAATCAACAGTTTCTTCACTAACACTCTTGACAGGTTCGTTTTGAGCATTAATTTCCTCAGGAACTCCCTTAACAGCTTGTTGATTGGCTTTTGTCACTGTAGTTTCTGCAATTGGTTCGATGTCTACCACAGCTGGCTTCTTACCAAAGAGACCGAGGAACCCTTTCTTTTCACGAGAAACGACAGTAATATGTGCTTTCATGCGCGGGATATCTAATTCTTTCAAACCATTTTGAATGGCTTCTTCAACATTGACTCCTGTATATTGGACCATCTGTCAAACTCCTTCTTAGTTTTTCTTTTTCTGTGCTTTGTTAAATGCACGTCGTTTTTGTTTTTCTAGATCTTTGATTGCCTGTTGCTCTGCTTCACGCGCCGCAATAATCTTAAATGGATTGTTCAATAGGTAAGTTTGCCCAACTTGGTAAGCATTGGAAACTACCCAGTAGAGAGCAACCCCGCTGGCTGAGTACATAGCGAAGAAGAAAATCATCACGGGCATTGCATACATCATGGCTGTCATTCCACCATTTTTTTCTGGCATGGCTTTGTTGCTCAACCAGGTGCTAAAGAAGGTGAAGACGGCTGCCAAAACTGGCAAAATAAAGGTTGGGTCTGTTGCGCTCATATCCAACCAAAGAAAATGACCGACTTTTAGGAATTCTACCCGACTCAAGGCTTGGAACAAGGCCATCAAGACTGGCATTTGTACAAGCAATGGCAAGAAGGCAGAGGAAGTCTTGACACCTTTTTCTTTGTAGAGGGCCCGCATTTCTTCTGACATGCGAGTGCGGCTTTCCAAATCCTTCCCAGGATACTTGGCCTGGATTTCTTTTACAAGTGGCTGAATCTCCTGCATTTTGCGCGAGGAGGTCATTTGGTATTGGAAAACTGGCAAGAGAATGGTCCGAATCAAGAGAGTGAAAAGGATAATCCCGACTCCGATGTTTCCTCCGATAGAAAGGAAACGAATGACTTCTGCAAAGAAGTAAACGAATTTTTCCCAAACTCCTGATGATTGGGAAGTCACTTCAGACGTTCCACAGGCTGTTAATAATAGGAGGGCCCCTCCGAGTAAGCTAGCTACTTTTAGTTTCTTTTTCACGTAATTACCTTTCCTGACGATAGACTTGCGCTAATTTTAATACATGGACTAGATTTTTTTCGACCTGATCAAAATCCAGTTCTTCAACTCCCTTTCGAGCAATCACAACAAAATCATCTGCTACAAGATGATCCTGGTGCTTCATTAAAACATGACGAATCAAGCGCTTGATTCGGTTGCGTGTCACAGCATTTCCTAGTTTTTTACTCACGGATAAGCCGACACGGAAATGGGGCTGCTCTTGTGGCAAACGGTAGATGACAAATTTTCTATTTGCACAATTCTTGCCGCTTTTAAAAATGGCATTGAAATCTTTTTCTCGCTTGACACGATAGCTTTTTCTCAAACTCCCACTCCCTCTTTTAAATTTATTCTATTATACCATAATTTCAAAAAAAACCAACGACCTTCTGGCCCTTGGTTTGAAGCCACCACCAGTGCCGTCACAACGACTAGGAGAAGAGATGCTGGATGGTTGATAAGACGATGGGTAAGCTATAAATAAAGTTCAAGCCGATATGAGCAAGGATAGGATAATACAAGGAGCCCGTCTTTTCATTCAATAATCCAAACATCAGGGCGGGGATGGTATAAATCAAAAAACTCAAAACAGTAAAGGGATGGTGAAGGAATTGAAGTCCACTATAGATAAGAGCTGGCGCCCATACACTTGCATAGAAGGGCCATTTTTTAAAATAGGCTTGGACGAGCGCTCCACGAAAGATCAATTCCACGGTCATCGGTCTGATGATGACCACTAGGATAAAAAGGATGAAAGATCCTAAGTCTTCCAAGGTCACCGGAAAAGAGTGATAAATAGCTAGACGTCCTTTGGTGAACCCACTGAGAAAATAGTCCAGCCAGTAGATGGCACAGCTGGAGAATATAGTTGCGTAGATAACGGGAAGGAATTGTTTCTTCTTCGCCCACTGAAAGACCGTACGTGGACTATACTTCTTTACTAATGAAAAAACAAGCATCAGATAACCTGCCTCTAAAAAGAGAAGGGTCCAAAAATAGCTAAGGGCTTGGCCGACTTGGTTGCTGACTAGTTGGGCCAACTCGCGAAATTGTGGCCGAACTAAGATATAAAAGACCAGTAGTAAAAGTGGATAAAAGAGCTTGGCCTTTGTCTTTATATATTTCATACATTCCTTTCGAGGGAGATTAAAAATGATTTATTGCATCTTACCATAATCATTCCTAGGATTCAATTAGAAAGCGAACCAAAAAAGGTCGAGACAACCGTCTCTGACCTCTAGTTTCTATTGGAATGCTCGTTCTCCCCTTTTCTGTAAGTCACAAAGCCTACAAGCACGGACACAAGAATGGCTAGGCAAAGAATGGTCTCTAACCAGACAAGGGGCCTTAACAGAGAACTGTGCAATAAACCTTGGGCCATTTTCAGGGAGGTAGCTGTGATGACCGTTGGGAAGGTTAAGGCTGAAAAGGCTGGTTGAAAGCCCTCTTTTAACATTTTAGGCAGACGCGTTAAAACGAAGAAATAAAAAGCTTGCGAGAGTCCAACCATGATGGATAACAGCCAAACAGGTAGACTGGCTCCACCCACACGAATCAGGGCCGCTAACAGAAGAGAAAAGGGGGCACAATAGATACCTTCTTGCCCTAATAAGTGGCTCGGTAAAGGGGTGGTTTTCAACCCCTGATAGATCAATGGGTAAAGAATCAAGGTTAAGACAAAGCCAAAGCCAAGAGTCAGATAGGCCAGCTCAACCACTCCTACCACTGGGTAGGTCAAAGGCAGACAACAGCAATCCCCACATAAAGAACGGTCCAACTAGGGGTAGCATTGGCTCTTGGTTTTGCCAATATATGGGTTTTGGTAAAGTAGAAGATCAAGCCACAATCTAAGAGGAAAGCAGTCCACCAAACTGCCTGGGCGAGTCCTCCAAATGTCGGAAAGAGTCGTAAGAGATAAGTCGATAAAATCATCCCAGCCATGGGGAAGGTCGCCATCCCAGACAGAAGGGCCGGTTCTTGTAGTTCAATCTTGGTTTCTGACCAGTAGATCAGATGGTGACATAAAAAGAAAACCCATAGGATCAAACCCGTCAAACTGAAGAAATGAGCCAGAACTGGGAAGGTATCAGACAGAAGGTTTCCAGCCCCTGCTAAACCTAACAGGCAGCCTGAAAATGCTAAAGGAATCTTTTTCATCTTGATCTCCAATCATTTTATCGCTTTCAGTATACCATAAAAGAGGGGGAAGCATATCAAAAAAAGAAGTAGGCATAAAAGCTACTTCTCATTTCCTTATTGTTAAGCTCAACTCCATCATGTCACGCACAAGCTTTTTCGGTTACGCGTAGGGTTGCAATTCTGGATTGATGGGTGTGTTGGCTAGGTTATTGGCATAGTTACAGAGGCTAGCTAGACTCACACCTAGCACCACATCCAAAGCATTTTGGTGACTATAACCTGATTCCAAAAATTCAGCTAAAGCTTCATCCCCAACGCGCCCCTTGGTATTGATCACAGCCAAGGTGAATTTAGCCAAGGTGTCCAACTTCGGATCAGTTTCGATTGGAGTACGATTGCGAAGGGCTTGAAGAAGGTCATCGTTCATTTGGATTTGCTTGATCGAAAAGGCTGTATGACCTGCCACACAGAAGGCACAACCATTGGTCACCGCTGCAGTGATTTGGACCACTTCACGTTCAACTGGTGTCAAACTGTTGCGGCGGTTAATCGCACCGACTGTACGATAAGCTTCCAAAGCTGTCGGTGCATTTGCTAAAAGACCGATGAGATTCGGAATGTAGCCGTTATTATCTTTGGACGGTTTCAAGAACCTCTTTTACCTCTTCTGGTGCTGTCTCAACTGTATGAATCTGGAATGTTGTCATAAATGTACCTCTTTTTCTCTTGGTGACACTTAGTCTATCATAGAAATGGAAGCTTGAAAAATATATATTTCATATACCTTCCATAAAAAATAGTTATCACCAGGAAGAAAAGATTGAGACATGCCGATCCCACTTCTGCTCCCATTCAAAGCCTCTCCTTCAAGAAAAAGGTCCTTCCTATCCTTCTAAACCCGTGCAAGGAGCAGATAGATAAACAAGGTTAAGAAGAAGAGAACACTAACGATCAGCGTCGCTAGTTTGATCCCTCGACGGGCTAGCCAATAGCTTGGCTTCCCTAAGTTACTGGTCGCATCTGTTGACAGCGATTGTTGTTGCCGAGGTTGAAACATCACCAACAAGATTAGACTGATCGATAGAAGAAAAATCAGTACCACAAATAGCATTTCCATCTTAGCCTCCAAATACTCGGAAAAGGGTGAGCAACACCCCCAACAAGATAACGAGGCCGATGACGACATTTAAAGTCAGGTTGACGGTTTCTGAGCGCGTTGCTTTTTCTTTTTCTGCGGATCGTCGCTTCAGCGCATTCATCCGTCCTTCTACTTCTTTATAGAACAAGTCCTTCTTCTGATCAGACATCTCTATCACCTATCCCTTCTTGGAATCTCGAGCGGAACTCTTCCTGTTCGATCGCGTTAGACTGTGCAATTTGATTTGAAACTGCGTGTCGGTAGTTCTCTATTGATTGATAAACTTCTTTGATGCGTGCCACGAGTTCGTCTTTTTCTCCTTGCCTAAAGACATTTTCTTGAGCAAGATAAGGCGGGTCATGTAAGGTCTGTTCAAAGCCTAGGATCAGCTGTTGGTGCTCAAAGGCCTTACGAACAATTCCCTGTACCTCCCCAAAATGATTGATATCTAGATAGATACTGGACTGGTGAAGGAGCTCCTTGATCCGTTTCTGGCTAATATTCTGATACAAGACCAAATTGGGGTAGCGGACCAGAGACATGAGTTCTGGTGACATTTCTGTCACAGCAGCAACTCGGAAAGTCACATCCGGTAAGTGCTCTAACAAATAAGGCAAGGCTTCAATCTGATCTGAATTTGTTAATACAAAAGCATCCTTGCGAATATCGTCTTTGACAGCAAAATCATAGATATAACCAAGAGGGGTAAAACAATCCTTTTGCTCTGGTGATACCAACTCTAGGGCACGGCGATAGGTCTCCCTTTGAGGGATGAAAATCTTCTTCGTCCGTATCTCTGGGCTATTGAGGATCAGTTGCATATTGCCTGGTAGACTATCCTGTAATGGCTCTTGCCAAACCAAGACATCCCGGCCTACCAGTCCCATTTTGCCAAGTTGCAAGCTCAAAGCAAAAGACTGAGCCAGCGTATTAAAGAGCACTTGATCTAGAGCAAATCCTCGGTATTGGACATAAAAGACATAGAAAGCTAGTCGATTTTTGAAAATCCGCATGGGCTCATGATCCAGAGTCAAAATCAGATCACCTGTTTGATGATTTTCTGTTAGGCGTTCCATCTCTTCTTCAAAGTAGGTGGTTAACAAGGGATTGCCCTGACCATCACAAGTGGTCACCGCTATTTTTCGACCGTACTGATCATAGTAATCCACTGTGCTTACTTGTCCCTCTTGATGGAACCACTCTACCCGTTCGACGATTCGTTTATGAGTAGCATCTTGGTAATAGATGCGTGCTTTTTCTTGGCCGTAGTAGGAAATCCGTCCACCAGATGCATCACCAGTGATTTCCCAAAAATCAGGGACTAAAATTTCGTTAAAGAAGCGCCCCCGTTTTTCACCTGTCGGTTGACCTAAAAAGTAAAGAAAGGGCGACTCTACTCCATCAGGTAAAAAGCCATTCGGTTCCAAGACGATCGTTGGATGCGTGTAACCTGCTCTTTGTAAAGAATAGAGCAGATCTTGGCTTTCACGCGAAAACCGATCAAATACGTTCAGCATGGGTCACCTCCTCAATCAATTGAGACCAAGCTTTTTCAACCTTACTGGTTAGAAATCTTCTGCACGCGCATAAGATGCTTGACGCATGGATGGCATCTTTTGGCTCTGGTATAGCAAGCAGATCATTTCAGCAAAGGACCTCGCTATCCTGTCCACAACCTGGTCTGGTTCAGTCGGAAGCAGGTAGCCATTTCCCCCATCTCTAACAAAGTTCTGATTGCCATAAGGCACATCAAAGCCAATGATCGGAAGACCAGAACCAATGGCCTCCATCAAGGTCAGGCCAAAGCCTTCACTGGTAGAAGCCGACAGGTAGACTTCATAATCTTTGTAAATATCGGTCAAGTCCATATGGCCTTTGAGCTGGATATAGTCCGTCGCTCCTAACTCTTCAATCAGTGATTGCAACTTACCTTCCTCTCCGCCTTTTCCATAAATATCAAAAGAAAGGGACGGTAGCTCTTTTTTTGCTTCGACAACTGCTCGAACTAACCAGTCGATGTGTTTTTCTGTCGCCAGACGCGAAGCAGTCATCAGAGAAAAAGGTTTCCGAGAGTCGTTTTGCGGTAGACTGGCGAGACTTCCTACCGGAATGGTGTAAATAACAGGAGCATGAGGGGTATATTTGGCGAACTGCGCTGCTAAAACTTCCTTTTGCCGATCGGTTGCGACAATAAAGAAGTCCACCTTGTCCGCATTGGTAAATTGGTAATCGTAATAATTGTTCCACAAAATATATTGATCATCGGTATGATTGACACTATAGTGCTCCGCATGGACCACGACTCCTAGACGAGCTTTTTGGGCCTCTTCAAAAATAGGTTGGCCGATGTCAGTCTCCCGATCCAAAATCACCAGATCTTGTTTGGTCAAGTTGAGACTTTGCATAAAGTAGCGGATCAATTCCTGCCGACCCAGGAGATAACGATCTGGAAAACGGTAAATCTCCTGACCATCTGCCAACTGCATCCGATAGGCCACACTTCCATCTTCATTGTAGAAACGTCGTTCAATCAAGTCGGCTTGATTATTTTTAGGGATAAAGTACTCTGTACAGTAGCGAGTATAGGAAAAGTAGTCTTTTCTGACTAGAATCCCTCTGGAAACATACTCACAGCGCTCTACATAGGGACTCTTTTCGTCCCGAAGATAGCAGGTCAAAAAACTGTCTTGGTCTTCATAGAAATAGCGCTTCACCTTCCCTGTGGTCTCTTCTCGCGTTGGCTTCCCAGCGAACCTAGCCAGGACTTGATCCACCGTATAAGTGGTTGGTGCAATTTTGATATCCGTAAAATGGGTGTAGAGCCATATGATTTCATGGTCTTTAAATCCAATATTCTCTGTTAAGTGTTGAATATTGTCTGCTAATATCATATCCATAAAAATAAATTTTGCAGGTTCTTGGATCTGTCTTAGCAACTTGGCCCGATAGGCTTGTGCATACTCGACGCCACTACTGGCCCATCCAATCCCAAGATTGATATTGTATACTGTCATAAATCCTCTTTTATGGGAAATACAGGACAATTTCCCCTTTTGTATTGATTTCTACTCGACTGAGTAAGAGATTGCGAACCATCTGCTCTTTTGCCAAAGCCTTCATCCGATCAAAAGATAAAGAGGCTTCTTGGTAAAATTCGACCAGTGGATTCTTTTGACTGGCGTACTGACCAGACAAGGCCACACGTAATTGTTGCAAATAATCCACTTGTTCCACCCAATTTTCGTCAATAGCTTTTAAGAGCACCATCCGTTGAAACTGAGCAATTACCTCATCGGATTCCAGCCTTTGATATTTAGCAAGCAACTCCGAGCGGGCTAGCTCCCAGAGGAAATCCTCTTTTGCCTGCTTGGAAGGAAAGGCTTGATGGATCTGAGCAGGATTAACCTGATAACTGATATGATCTAAAATATAGTGATAGAAGGCAATCGGGTCTTGATACTTTTTATTTTTAGCCACTTGGGCAAACACTTCCCGAGCAATTTTCTCGATCAGTCCATCCAAACGTCTGTCCAGCCTGATCAACCGATCCCGTTCCTTATAAACCAAATCGCGTTGAATGTTCATACTCTCTGCGAACTCCAAGGTCAAGCGACGACTAGCTTGCGCAGCACTTTCACTCGCATCCTGAGCTTGAGCGACGATGCGTTGGTATTTCCTCCGGGTTAGAGGTTTGGCTTTTCGAAGTCGATCCTCTACGTCGTAATCTTGATACCTATCTTGGATCCAGTTTGGCCCCCAGTGTTTGATTAAATCATCCTCCAGAGAGACAAAAAACTTGGTTTTTCCAGGATCTCCTTGACGTCCTGATCGTCCTCGAATCTGGAGATCTATCCGGCGATTCATCATCCGCTCCGTCCCGACGACAACCAAACCACCTAAGGCAGCTACACCCTGCCCTAATTTGATATCTGTCCCCCGACCTGCCATCGAGGTCGCAACGGTCACTGCACCTTTTTGCCCAGATTCAGCAATGATCTGTGCTTCACGAGAAGCCTTATTGGCATTCAACAGATTATGGGGAATTCCTTCACGAAGGAGAAGGTTTGAATACAAGACAGACATCTCAACCGAGCCGGCAAAGATCAAAATCGGGTTTCCCTTTGCATGGACTTCTTTGATGTAGGCCATAGAAGCATAGACTTTTTCTGGCAAGGTCTGGTATATCTCATCTGGAAGATCCTGCCTAATCCGTTTTCGATTGGTTGGGATCTGAATCACTGACATGGCATAGGTCTCCAAAAATTCAGCTTCTGCAACCTTCCCGGTTCCCGTCATACCGCCAAGTTTTTGAAACATCTTGAATAAATTTTGGTAAGTAATCGAAGCCATGGCCCGTGTCTCTGGTGTCAATGAAAGTCCTTCCTTAGCTTCAAGAGCCTGATGAAGTCCCCCTTGAAGACGAGTCAATTCCATAAGACGCCCCGTTGCTTGATCCAAAAGGACAAGCTCCTGTTCTCCTTTTTTATTCGAACGGACGACATAGTCCTTGTCCCTTTTATAGTGTTGATGTGCTTGTAAAGCCAGACTAATATGGCGGACAAGATCACGGTGCTCAGGATCATACAAATGCTGCAGGGATAGAAAAGCCTCGGCTGCTTTTACACCTTTTGGGGTCAACCACACCTGTTTCTTGTCCCCGTCGGCCTTGTACTCTTCACCTTCTTTGAAGGTTCGGATCAAGGTGTCTACAATCCCATATAGATTGGACTGCACGCGAGGAGAGCCCGAAATCACTAAGGGTGTCTGAGCACTATCCAATAAGATAGAATCGATTTCATCTACAATCGCATAGTTTAAATTTGCTAGGAATTGGCCATCAACAGAGGCGGTTAAATTTTCTGAAAGATAATCAAAGCCCAAGCTGCTATTGGTGGTATAAACAATGTCAGATTGATAGAGCGACCGCTTCTTAGCTGGGGAGAGTTCGCCCTCAGTATCTTGAAGTGGAACTCCAACTGTCAAACCTAGAAAACGATAAATCTTACCCATTTCTTCCGCATCACGAGTTGCCAGGTAAGTATTGGGGGTAATCACCATAACCCCCTTCCCTTCTATTGCATTCAGGTAAGCGGGCATGGTTGCCGTTAGGGTCTTTCCTTCCCCGGTTTCCATCTCTGCAATATTTCCTTGGTGGAGGACGATCGCTCCCATGACTTGAACATCGTAAGGAAACATCCCCAAGACTCTCTGAGAGACTTCTCTCACGACTGCATAAGCTTCTGCTAGCAAATCGTCTAGTGACTCTCCTTGTCGGAAACGACGGCGGAATTCCTCTGTCTTTTCTTGTAACTGCTGGTCTGTCAACTGGGACATCCGATCTTTCCAGCTATTCACCTCATTTAAGATCTTTTTTATTTTTTTCAATTTTATAGAATCCACTGGGTCCTCATTTACTATCCATCTGCTTGATCTATATCAGAATAACTCATTGTTCAGACGAAATCGGTGAAATTGTGAAATAGCGAAAGGTAAACTCTTGCATCCCTGCACTGAGGAGACGCACCTGGTAAGAATAAGCTTGCTCTGGATATACCAACTTAACTTGCCCTTCTGTACTGACCTGCCGGTCCACTATCTTGCCAAAACGATCCTGGTAAACAACTTCTAGCATAACCGTATGAGCAGGCCTAGAAGTCATCTGAACTTCAACTACATAGGTCCGGCCTCTCTGTAAAAGTGGCAGACTGGGTGCCATCCGATCCTCCCCATAGCTTGTGAGGGATTTCCAACTTTTTAAGACTTGACCAGAAGGCATCAAAGGATTCGTAAATCGAATCTGATCTTCTGCTAGTCTTTCTATCACAGACCCCCACAAATAATCAACTGAAGAGATCGGCCCCCAATAAAGGTGACGATCTTTTTGCTTTCTCATCCTAATCATCCACTTCTTCCAAAATCTCTTTCCATGATTTCTTTGTATTGGGTCAAGAACCACTCGATGATAGACTCCGTTGCATCATTGTGGCGACCCGGGCGACTTGAACTAATGATCCGAATAGGCTGGTGATAAAGAGCTTCTAAAATATCCGAATAAGCCTTCTGGTCGTAGTCATCGTCCCTCATATAAACCAAGGCTAAGAGGGTATCCTTTAACTCTGCCTGATGGAATCGATCCCAAAAACGCTTGTTCAAGGCCTCTATCCCTTCACTTGACACTCGACCAAGAAGCAATTGCATCATATCGAGCGAGGTTCCAAATTCATCTGGCCGTTTAAACTTCAGATTGGCAGCTACATCCCCAAGGTTGACAATCGGTTTCCCAACCAAGATCGCATGAGGTGAGTAAGAGGCTCCATAGTAGAGAGCTCCATAAGTGCCCATCGATAGACCTGAAAAATTCAATTCTTTGGGACCAAATCCTAAGGATTGAAGATGGTGATCGATAAAATCCTGAATCTTCTTTTCCAACTCTGGAGATCCTAGATAGAAGCATCCCCCCTCTAGACGTGGATCCGAAAAGAGAATAAAGGGCGCTCCCATATTTTTCATCATGCTAAAGCCTTCAAAGCCCTCTGCAGGACGATAACCGGAGAAATAGACATTCAGTGGTGGCTTCAGGTCTCCTGGATGGAAATAAGCAAAAATTTCCTGACGCTTGCTGTCTCTGAGAGTCTGCGAACCAAGAGCAATTTCTCCAAAAGGACCATGGGAGAAGCGCTTGTGCAAAGCACCGATTATGAGTCGCCCCTGGCCCTTCGCTTCTAGTGAAAAGGATAGGTAATAACGATCGGGCTCGTCAATCAGAACCGGCCTTTCCAAATCTGCTTCTGAATAAACAAGCTCCTTCACTAAAGATCCCAAGGTCCCACTCTGGAAATTGGACCCGCAACTGGATCTGGCAGTCTGGCGTTTTCTCGTACTCTAGCCATAGATCCGTAGGAATGACCCCATCATACGAATAGGTGTTGACCCACTGGGCTATGGGAGTATATTCTTCTCCATATGAGCCCTCTAACTCCAAAAAGTGTTTCCCTCTGACCGTTTGACTGCCTGCAAAGTCAGCTCTAACTCGTAACTCTCTGACACTAAAAGCATCCCCATACTGGCCGTCATAAAGGAAGCGATGGAGTTGATAGAGAAAGGGAGCCTTATCGGAAAAATCCCAAGCCTTAGCCTGAACCAGTTGCATCAAATGTTCCAGTTCTTCTGTAACTGACTCTTGATCATATACTTGATCATAAAAAACAGTGTAGGGCTGAAAGAGACCCAGCTCTTCTTTGAAGCTCAATAACCTCTCAGGATGATCCAGCACCAAGGCCTTAAACTGCTTGATGCCTTGCTCCGCCATGTAGTCCTCTATCTGTAGAGGGGTTTGGATAGAAAAATAATGCCAGTTCAGACCTTCTGGAATTGTCACTTCTTCCTGCCAATTTGTAGGTCCAATTTGAAAAATATGGCCTGTTTCCAACTTCCTGTCCATCCTAGTTTTTCATCCATCCTTCCCATTTGGCGATCAAGCGCTGGCCTGTGTATTCTTGGATCTTTTCGACAGAATAAATCAGCGCTTCATTCCACGGTTTAAGATCTCTAAGGAAATAGTCTATCGCTGTTTCTAGTTCTTCCCCCATATCCCCCAAGACATATCCATTTTTTAAATGGTCTACATACTCCGTATGGGTACGATTGATCTGAGGAATTCCTGCCGAAATGCCTGCAATTTGTGTATACAGATTGGGTTCCTCACTTACGTCTACTATTAAGCGAGTCTGTTCTAATTCTTTGATGATATCATTCTCGTTAAAGAAATTTCGAACCTTATAACGATCTTGCTTCTTTTCAAAGAGAGAGGCATCTTCGAGGAGCTGGTTTTCTCCCAGTTCTCGAGAATCAACCTGAACACCTAGAGAAGCTATCCCCATCTTGCTAGCCAAGTCTTCTAAGTGATGATCCAGTGCCACTACGGTTTCATCAGAAGCATTGTAAATCGCGAAAATGACCTCAAACAAGGGATTTTTCGCTAAGATTTCAAACATTTTCTGTAAAACAGATGGAGAGGGGAGATCCTTTTCATCCAGGTGGAAAAAGATTTTCGACTCCTTCCTCTCCTGACTGCTTCCCAATCTCAGCCGTGAATCAAAGGACGTCAGGCGATGGATCTTAGAAGCAAGACTTGGAGCAAGACCAAGCAAGTCCTGTTTCGTTTTTTCACTATCCGTTATCACCAAGTCAACCTCTTTTAAAGAAAAATGAAGCGACGAATCTTCTTGAGATAAGGGCTGGCGTTGCCCATAAAAAGAAAGAACCTTTGAAACACCTAGTCCCACTTGTTGGACAAAGGGTAGATTGACCGGATGGGCTGCAATCACCAGACGATCTTGACCCGGAACCAGGTCTCCTAGGTTGGCTTTCATTTTTTCAGCAACCACTTCTCCCATGTCCGGATAGGTTTCTCGTTTAAATTGCTTCTGAAAAGCTTCATTGACAAAGACCATGTGGTTCGCATCTGTCAACAGCTCTCTCAAGACCCAGTCTCCTTCGGGGGTTAGATAGTCTTGAAAATAGGGACGTCCCTCTTTGTAGTAAATAACACTGGAAATAAAGCCTCGGTCATCCAGATACTGCACATAAACCGTGTCCTTATCCTTTACCCGTCTCACTGAGAGGATATTCCCGTCTACCCCCAGATCGATACTAGCAATCTCCTGACCGCGACAGAACGCCACTATTTGAAAAGGCGTATAAGTAAAGCTTGTGTGAGCAGGCCATTCAAAATCCTCGACCTGAATCGGAAGCATCTCTTGATGAGGGGAAATCCCCTGAATGTGATCAAAAATCGACAGATAATCTGTTTCTAACAAATCTTGCCGATGGAGGTCGTAACGCAATTGCGGGCAATAGTGCGGAATCACTAATTTCCGCTCCACTCCCGCTTCCTGGAAGACCCGAAGCTGGTGAATAGTCTCATCAAATTCAATCGTAGCTTGCGTCCAATACCAAGGCGTTATCCTTCTGTGCCAAATCCGCTCACTGCCATACCAGGCTGGTATAAAGTAATACATAACAACTCCTAAAACAATCTTGTATAGCCTTGGTTCACGCGAAGGGCTCGAACTTCCTCTCGGATGGTCGACATCATCCCCACAAACATGAGAAAACTCCCTGGAATCATGGCCAAACGCAAAAGTCCTCTATCCCAGAGCAGAAGAAGGAAAGGCAATGCTGTAAACAGAATTAAATAAAGTGTCCCAAAGACCGTTAAGCGAAAGACAATTCGATTGATGTACCGACGTGTCTCTTCGCCAGGATAAACGAAATCAATATACTCTGAGTTTTTCATCATCTTGTCCGCAATTTCTTCCCCATTGACCGTCACAAAGGCAAAAGCAAAGGACAAAATTGCTATCATCAGACCGTAGAGCAGGATCCAAGATGGCGCTCCTATTACCAACTCCTTTGCGATACTGGCAGCCCATGACGCACGGGGATTGATAGCTTGGACCAGCAAAAAGATATACTGCGGGATAGAAACCAAGGTCATGGCATACATAAAGGGCATCCCCCCAGCTGGATTGAGCTTGACCTCTAAAAAGGTGTGAGGTTTCAAACTATTATGAATCCCCAGCTTATTCACAGGAATCCGATAGCGAGCATACTCGATGCATACGACCATGAAAATAAATCCTAACAAGAGAGGCATTAGAAACAGGAGGCTGTATGCTGAACCCCCACTCTTTGACAAGGTTCCAAAGACATCCTCTGGCAAGTACAGGAGCATCCCCGCCATCATGATGACAATAGAATTCCCCAAGCCTAGGGCCGTATTTAAATCAGCTAACCAGACCAAGAAAAAGGTTCCTGCAATCATTATCAAGGCATTGAGCGAGACAACTAGAAGGGGGCTCAGATCTGTTTGTAAGGGGAGATAAAGAGAGATGGCCAGAGATTGAACAAGAGCAAGAGCAAGTGTCAGGTACATCTTCCGTCGTTCCACAAGCTCCGAACTGGTCCTCTCCAGGTTATACCGTTTAGATACTGTAAACAACCGCCACAAAATCATGGAAGACATCCAGGGAGAAAGTCCAAGAGCGAAGATGGACATGCCACGAAGATTTCCACCCATGATAGCACTCGTCAACTCCAGACCCCTTGCAGCACCTTCATTCACATTTAGAACCTTTGCTAGGTCTACAAAGGGCAAGGTGATTTTACTTCCTAAAACATAAACAAAAACGAATAGGATTGTCCAAAATAATCGTTTCCTAACTCCAGATTGTTTCATCATATCCTGCTCTTCTACTCCCCCTTCTTTCGAATGCTTATCCTAACTAAGTCCTCTCATCAAATTTGACCATTTCACCTAAACGATCTCTGATCTATAAGAGAAAAAAAGTTCTTCAGAAGATGATCTGAAGAACCACTATTCATCTAGCTTTTCTCCATTCATTATACCATATTTCACTAGGCTTTTCACCCGACATTCTCAAAGAAAACCGACAAATCCACTCATGGATTTGCCGGTATATCAGAAGAATCGAAAGAAGCAAATTTTCAATTTAAGAAAGATGATTGTATTTACTTTTTACGATGGAAAAATGAGGCCAAGCCTGCAAAGAAAGCTACTACAAGCGTGATGAACAGCTCACGTGACGTCACTCCTAGAGAGTCCGACGTCGATTTTGCTTCAGAGACAGAAGCAGCCGATTTCTCGCCAGAGGAGCTCATCTGAGGAGTCGCTTGACTTTGTGAATGGGATTGGCTTGCCGAGCTAGAGGTAGAACGACTCGTTGAAAGAGAAGTCGATTCTGAGGAGAGCTGGCTTGCTTTTAATGAAACAAGTGTGCTCGCTGGCTCCTGAAGACTCGCCGAAGCAGACCCGTACACCACTGTAGATTCGTTTACTGCATTTGAAGCCAAGGCAGAAGCGGATGACCAATTTGATGCCTGTGACATAGAATGAGTAGACGAAGTCGATCTATCTGTAGAAGTCGAAGACTGATCAGAAGCACTCGTTTGATGCGATGCTGAAGCCAATTCAGAGGTTTGTTTGTTTGAAGCAGATTCGGATGCGCGGGCTGAAACAGACGCTGAATTCCAGATTGATTTTGATGCGCTTGCTGACGCGGAAACGGATGCTGAAGTCAACTCAGACACTGAGGCAGATTGAAGTTCAGAAGATTCCATACGAGCTACAGATTCGGATGTGCTGGTTGAAACTGACTCTGAGATTGAAGCGGATGCCAATTCAGAGGCTTGTTTGTTTGAAGCAGATTCAGAGGCACTGATTGAAACAGACTCAAAACTCAAGATAGATTCTGAAGCTCTTGCTGAAACTGACTCAGAGGTCGAAGCCAATTTAGAGGCTTGCTTGCGAGAAGCCGATTCGGATGCACTTTCTGAAACAGATGTTGAATTCAAGACCGATTCTGATACGCTTGCTGACGCTGAAACTGATGCAGAATTCAAAACAGACTCTGAACTACTTACTGATACAGACTCACTAGTTGACACTGAATCAGATGTTGATGTTGAAACGGAAATGCTGATTGATTCAGAAGTCAACTCAGACACTGAGGCAGATTGAAGTTCAGAAGATTCCATACGAGCTACAGATTCTGATGTGCTGGTTGAAACTGACTCTGATGTTGATGTCGACTCTAACTCAGAGGCTTGCTTGAGAGAAGCAGATTCAGAGGCACTTGCTGAAATCGATGCACTTAATTCTGACACTCTTGTAGATGCTGAAGTTGACACGCTAGCGGATTCCGAACTCAACTCAGATACAGATGTAGACTGAAGCTCAGAAGATTCCATTTGAGCTTCAGATTCTGATGTGCTTGCTGAAACAGATGCAGAATTCAAAACAGACTCTGAACTACTTACTGATACAGACTCACTAGTTGACACTGAATCAGATGTTGATGTCGACTCTAACTCAGAGGCTTGCTTGAGAGAAGCAGATTCGGATGTACTAATTGAAACGGATGTTGAATTCAGGACTGATTCTGACACGCTTGCCGAAATCGACGTACTTGCTTCTGAAGCACTTATCGATGATGAAGTTGACACGCTAGTTGATTCCGAAATCAACTCAGATACTGAAGCGGATTGAAGTTCAGAAGATTTCATACGAGCTACAGATTCTGATGTGCTGGTTGAAACTGACTCTGATGTTGATGTCGACTCTAACTCAGAGGCTTGCTTGCGAGAAGCAGATTCAGAGGCACTTGCTGAAATCGATGCACTTAATTCTGACACTCTTGTAGATGCTGAAGTTGACACGCTAGCGGATTCCGAAATCAACTCAGATACAGATGTAGACTGAAGCTCAGAAGATTCCATTTGAGCTTCAGATTCTGATGTGCTGGTTGAAACTGAATCAGATGTTGATGTTGACTCTAACTCAGAGGCTTGCTTGCGAGAAGCAGATTCGGATGCACTTTCTGAAACAGACGCTGAATTCAAGACCAATTCAGATACGCTGGCTGACGCACTTGTCGATGTTGAAACGGAAACGCTGATTGATTCAGAAGTCAACTCAGACACTGAGGCAGACTGAAGCTCAGAAGCTTGTTTGTTTGAAGCAGATTCGGATGTGCTTGCTGAAGCCGAAACGGATACTTCCGATGCTGATAACGAACTACTTACCGAGATGGAAACAGACTCCAACTCAGATGCTAGCTGGCTTGAGGTTGACTCAGATGCACTTGTTGAAACGGATGCTGAACTCAAGATAGAATTAGATGTACTGATTGAAATAGACTTAGACTTCAATTCCGATTCGGATGCGCTGGCTGAAACTGATGCACTTGATTCTGACACACTTGTCAAAGCCGAAGCTGAAACGCTTGTTGATTTCGAAGTCAACTCAGACACTGAGACAGATTGAAGTTCAGAAGATTCCATACGAGCTACAGATTCTGAAGTGCTAGTTGAGACTGAATCAGAGGCTGAGGCTGAGGTTGAAGCCGATGCCAACTCAGATGCTAGCTTGCTTGAGGTTGACTCAGATGCACTTGTTGAAACTGACTCAGATGCTGAAGCGGACGCCAACTTAGATGCTTGTTTACTTGAGATTGATTCAGATCTACTTACTGAAACGGACTCGGAACTCAAGACAGATTCTGATGCGCTACTTGAAACGGATTCAGAAGTTAAGACTGATTCTGATACACTTGCCGAAATCGACGTACTTGCTTCTGAAGCACTTATCGATGATGAAGTTGACACGCTAGTTGATTCCGAAATCAACTCAGATACTGAAGCGAATTGAAGTTCAGAAGATTTCATACGAGCTACAGATTCTGAAGTACTTGCTGATTCTGAAACGGATACTTCTGAAGCTGATACCGATGCACTTGCAGATTCCGATGCAGACAAGGAACCACTTAATGATTCGGATGCTGACTTCTCTGAAATAGATAAAGAACTACTTGTTGATGCTGAAGCAGACACCTCTGAGACTGACAACGAGCTACTTGCTGATTCTGAAACGGATACTTCTGATGCTGATAACGATACACTTGTCGAAGCGGAAGAAATCGACTTTGATACAGACAAGGAGCCACTCAATGACTCAGATGCTAACTTCTCTGAAGCAGATAGAGAGCTGCTTACCGACGCTGAGGCTGAGACCTCTGAATCATTCTGCAAATTAGACTGAGAAGAAGATAACGATTGAGATTCGAGTTCCTGTGAAATAGAAAAACTATCTGATACCGAGTCACTACTTGAGATTGACTCAGATAAGGACGTTGATTGACTATCCCACAGAGAAACAGCTACAGACAGAGATTGAGACTCTGAAGCAACTACCTGTGAGTTGCTTTCTGAGTATGAAAGACTATCCTGTGTTGACATCGAATGAGAAGCTGAATAAATGAATGATTGAGAACTCAATTCAGAAGGAGTCATTCTTCGGTAATAGTAATTCACACTCTTCAATGGCCAGTAGCTAACCCTGGTCGAAACCGTATGATAAAACTTAGAAAATCCGTCAGCACCTTGAAGGGATGCATCGTCACCCACAATATGGCCACCACTAAGCTGTGCTTGATTTTCTGGGGCGGAAGTATATGGTTTACGGAAAGAATATTCCTTACCCGTTTTTTCATCCGTATAGCTCACCTTCTCTGTCAAGGAGAACCAACCTGAGATTTTTAACTTAAAGTTTTTTCCATCTGAAAAATCGGGAGTGACTGTAAGAGAATAATCCTCTTTCTTGCTTTTTACCTCTCGCGTCTCAAGATTTTCAAAGGTTTCATTCCAATGATCATTTCTAAAGGCCTTTTCGTAGACTAAGGTATAATTTGCAAGGTCAAATACTGTACCGTTATCACCTTTCCGGTAATTTCTCTGTTTGGAAGGATCCAAGACATAGTATTTTAAGGTGAAATCGCCATTTGGACTCGTCACTTCACGGACAAGTTTAATATAATGGTCTCTTGCCCCTCCCCAATAAGTATCTACATTCTGTTCTCCAACCTTCCTAAGATCAAAGACGCCAGACATTTTATTCTGATGATAGTCTACTAGTGGAACTTGAACAAAACCATTCAATTGTCGAGCAGCTGAAGCTGTGTACTCCTGACCTTCAATACCAACCTGGGCATAAGAGGCCAAAACAGTTTCCCTGCCAGTTGGAACATAAGCTCCTCGCGAGAATTGTCCTTTGTCGTCAATGAGCTTATAATAGGTGACATGTTCAGCACTTCGTGATGGAACAATGGATGCTACTGTCGATGGTGCATAAAGACCTACATTTTTAGGTTCTAGCACATCATAAAGCTGTTGAATCATAAATTTAGGAGTCTGGTAACTTACACTTTGCATCCGTATAACTCCAGGTTTCCCATCATCATAAATTGAGTAAAAGACCCTGTATTGGCGGTTTGTATCTGAACCAACTAATTCCTTTGGTAAATCAAATTCAACTACACTATTTGCTTTAACTGTTTGAGCATAAACCTCCGTACCACTAGACTTTTTAACCAAGCGGAAGTATACGTCAACACCTTTAGGAGTAGTTGAACCAATCGAGCTACGATCGACGGACAAGGTTGCATAATAATCCAGAGGATCCGGCTTCACTCGATTAACGAAATCCCAAATAGCAAAGGTATAGCGCGTCACATCATGATTTTCAGAAAGAGATTTGAGACTCTCAGGATCAAGATGTGTTACAGATTTATCTAAATGCGGGTCCTTTTCTACTCCTGCAAATTTCAAAGCAGCATCTTCGATATTAGCTCCGTTTCGGTCTTCCAAATCAGGAGTAATTTCTGATAACTCTTCAGAGTCCGTTACGGTTTCATAAATCGGTGCCAACTGAGCTGCAATGGCAGGTTTGCCGTTTACACTGCTATTCCCCACAAAACCTGATGCTTTCAGAGCAAGCATCATTTCATCAACAGACTCATTTAACCGTTGACGCTGCTCCACATATGCTTGCGTCGCAACATTTTCATGAAGCAACTGAGTACTGGTTGACAAGTCGGTTTGCACCTTAGCGATAGCAGCTGAAAGAGCTGCTTTTTGATCCGCATTTGTAAGGTTTGAGGCATAGTTTTCGGCCATTTGGGTCAACAAGGTCGCTTCTGACAGATTCTGTTCTAGACCAACCTTATCCGTTGCACCTAGAACCCTTTCGGTCGCTTCCACGTTTGACTCTGATGTCGTCGTAGCTTCTGAAGCAGATTCGCTCAGAGCCACAGTAAGGCTCTCAGAACCGTGCTCGCTTAAAGAGACTGAAGCACTTGTCGATTCAAGACTTTCTTCTGACATTGATCTGGCATCAGAAACAGATCCAATCACTAAGCTATTGGCCTCTGCTAAGGTCTCTTTCTGTAATTCAGAAGTTGTCACCACATCAGTTCCTGCTTCATCCGCAAAAGCCGTGTTGATAATGGAGGTAGCACCAGCAGCTGCTCCCGTCGCCAATAAGCCTTTCAGTACAAATTGACTTGTAGAACGGATCCCATCCCGCTCCTTATCTGACTTCGTTACAACTCTTGTTTCTACTTCTCCACGAACAATTTTAAATAAACCTAAGGTAGAATTTTCTGAACGAACCCAGTGCTTCCCAGACTTGATTAACTTGAAACGAGTCGTTCGATCCATCTCCCTAACTTTTCCATTCAAACGTTTAAAAAACATGAATATCCCCTCAACATTATAGTCATTAAATATTATACATCATTACTATACATATTCAAGTAATTTGAGGTAAATAACAATTCAATTTTCAAAAAATTTCCTCCTCGAAAGCATTTTCATTATTTTTTGATAAAATCAGCGAAATCTAATAGGGTAAAACAGAAAAAAAGAACCTCAAAAAGAGATTCTTTTGTAGACACTCAAAATACTAGGTGGCTGTTTTCACATAGCGATACAGGATTATTCTTCCTCTTCTTTTTTACGGCGCCCCAATAGAGCTAGCCCAACGAAAGATGCAAGAGGAACAAATAAGGTTGATGCTGTAGTTTTCTTCTCCCCAGTTGCCGGAAGAACTTCTTCCGATGAGCTTTCTTTGTTGGATAAGGACTGGATGAGTAATCCTGAAACACTCTCAGATCGAACTTCGCTTGTTGAATCCAGCCTTGAAAGAGACTGAGAATGACTGATTGATTCTGAGTGACTTTGCGAGTCAAATGAGGACTCTGAGAGGGTTTCACTTGTTGAGATTGAACCGCTCAGGGATCCCGATGACGACTCGGTTAGACTGACTGAATCAGACTGACTCTCAGACCTAGACTCCGGTGTCGAGACAGACTCGCTTGTTGGAGCAGATTGACTCAAAGAACTCGAGATAGAAGCTGAATCCCTTACCGACTCGGATTGAGAAGTTGACATAGATTCACTTGCGGAAATTGAGGCACTCATTAATTCGGAGACGGACTCGGTTTCTGAGGTCAACTGGCTAGTTGAAAGCGATTGGGAAGCTGAGACTGATCCTCTTGTAGAATCCGAGATACTCAAAGAGACGGATTCTGATTCCAACTCAGAAGTCGAGGCTGAGTCATTTGCTGAGAATGTAGTACTCAAAGATTCTGAAACTGACTCGGTGACACTTTCTGATACCGATTGACTTACAGAAACTAAGGTACTCAAGGAGTCAGAAACTGACTCTGAAACACTTACCGATACTGACTGACTGAACGACTCAGATTCAGTGGTAGAAACGGACTCACTTGCTGAAACTGAGGTACTCAAAGACTCTGAGACGCTCTCTAACAGGCTCTCAGATGCTAATTGACTTTCAACAACCGACTCTGAAGTCGAAAGAAAATCACTTGTGGAAACGGATGTACTCAACGATTCTGAAACAGACTCGATAACACTTGCCGATACCGACTGATTGAGCGACTTAGATTCAGAGATCGAAAGAGATTCACTGGCGTATTCAGAGGTGCTTAATGATTCGAAGACGGATTCTGAGCTACTTTCCGAAGTCGACTGACTGAGCAACTCGGACTTAGAAGTCGAAAGTGACTCACTTACAGAAACTAAGGTACTCAAGGAGTCAGAAACTGACTCTGAAACACTTGCCGATATAGACTGACTAAGCGAATCGGATTCAGAGGTCGAAACGGAAGCACTTGTGGAAACCGAGGTACTCAACGATTCTGAAACAGACTCTGAAACACTTGCCGATGCTGACTGGCTAATCGACTCGGATTCCGAGGTCAAAACAGATTCACTTGCAGAAACCGAAGCACTAAACGATTCGAAGACTGATTCTGAAATGCTTTTTGAGGTAGACTGACTAAATGACTCGGAGATCGAAATGGACTCATTGGCGGATACTGAAGCGCTCAACGATTCTGAAACTGACTCTGAAACACTTGCCGATGCAGACTGGCTGAGCGACTCGGAAACAGAGGTCAAAACGGAATCACTTGTCGAAACGGAGGTACTCAAGAATTCTGAGACTGATTCCGAAACACTTGCCGATACCGATTGACTTACAGATTCGGATTGAGATGTCAATACAGACTCACTTACGGAAACTGAAGCACTCAAGGAGTCTGAGACTGATTCCGAAAAACTTACCGATACCGATTGACTTACAGACTCAGATTCAGAAGTCAAAACAGATTCACTTGCAGAAACCGAGGTACTCAACGATTCTGAAACCGACTCGGAGATACTTACCGATATTGACTGACTTAACGACTCGGACTCAGAGGTCAAAACGGAATCACTTGTCGAAACGGAGGTACTCAAGAATTCTGAGACGGATTCGGAAACACTTGCCGAGGTAGACTGACTTAACGACTCGGACTCAGAGGTCGAAACTAACTCACTTATCGAAACCGAGATACTCAACGATTCTGAAACCGACTCTGAAACACTTGCCGATGTAGACTGACTGAGCGACTCGGACTCAGAGGTAGAAACGGATTCACTTGTGGAAACCGAGGTACTCAAAGATTCTGAAACCGACTTTGAAACACTTGCCGATGTAGACTGACTAAGCGAATCGGACTCAGAGGTAGAAACTGACTCACTTGTGGAAACCGCTGTGCTTAACGATCCTGAGACACTCTCTGATAGGCTCTCAGATGCAGACTGACTAAGCGAATCGGATTCAGAGGTCGAAACGGAAGCACTTGTGGAAACCGAGGTACTCAACGATTCCGAAACCGACTCCGAAACACTCGCCGATGCAGACTGGCTGACAGATTCGGATTGAGACCTCGAAACAGACTCGCTTGTAGAAACAGATGTACTCAACAATTCGGAAACTGACTCGGAGGTACTCTCTAAAGTAGACTGACTGATTGATTCAGAGATTCTTAATGACTCCGACTCGCTGACTGATGCAGACTGACTCTCCGACACCTCCTCACTGACTGATTTAGACTCACTAACAGATACCGAAGCAGATTCCGAAAGGCTTTCTGATTCTAGAACACTCAAAGATTGAGATGGCTGCTGTTGATACCGAGAGGCTTGAAGAGAGCGAGGTGCTTTGAGAAGCGACGATTGAGGTTGATGCACTCTCCGATTCTGAATAGCTCTCAGACAGAGACTCTGATAACTTGGTCGATTGTGACCGCATTTGAGAAGTACTTTGCGCTTCAGATACGCTCTGGGAATAACTCACTGAGTGCGACTGAGTGCGAGGATCCTCTGTCAAAGGTACCTTTACAGTATTAGACGTCAAATCCTTGAAGACAACCGTGATTTCTCCAGTTGCAGAGACTGAATAGCTCTTAAAGTCTTTAGACGCTAGCAGACGTGGATTTGCCGCTTTGAACTTTTCCCAAACCTGCGCTTTCAGACTCAGTCAGATTGGTCAAATCAGTCACCTGAGTATTAGAAGTCACTGGAGCAATTGGGTTCCGAATGCCATCATTTTGAGGCAAGACCTTAATGCGGAAAGAACGATCGAGAAACTGATTTCTAGCATTGGTAAAACGAACGGTTATCGTATACGTCTTCCCGGGTTCGACAACCTCTGTGCCTCCGACTTTTCCTTCGATCAACATAGGAGCAAAAGGTGATTTCAAGGTTGCATTGGGAACGAGAACACCCTCAACCCGTTCACTGTCGGGAGCATAACCCATATAGGTGAGAATGACCCCACCATTCTGCTCTCTCACAATGTACTGCAACCGAATCGGATCTGAATTATAAGCTGTGATCAGATGATTATTTGCTGGACCACTCATGACAAAAGGAGCACGAAAAGCACTGTCCACTTCTAAGGCACTACCTGTACGCGGATCTCTCTTCCCTGATTGTTCTCTTAACACAGCATTGACCAAGCGATTCCGAACAGACTTGGCCTGAAGAAGCGTCGCCTCTCCTCCTTGACCTGGATTGGCTAATTGGTTGCGGATACCTTCCAGAACTTCTTCCGCTTCCAACACAAGTTCCTCTCCATCCTTCAATTCTTTCGCTTGCTCTATATAAGAATAAAGGTCTTGAGCTATACGTTGAAGCTGTTTATCCTGAGCAGGATCTGAGACGACTACAGACTCTTGGTCTCCATTTGAAAGGACGCTAGTTTCCGCCATTGAAGTAGAGGGAACTGCTGAACTCGTCGTAGATAATGTAGTAGAAAGCGAATCACTCTGTAACTCTGATGGAGACCACTCGCTCGTAGACAGACTGGTCGTGGACGACTGTTCCACACTGCTCAACACCAAGCTATCCTTACCTACTACACCCACTTCCGAAGCCACTTCTGACTGCAAAGTTGGACCTGCTAGCTCGTCAGCATCCGTTGGATGCGCAATTGACGTCGCACCCATAATGGATCCAGCAGCAATCAAGCCTTTTAAGGCTATGGAGCTTGGAGCATCCATACTAGAATGATTGGAAACATCTTTTCCTTTTTTAGCTCGCAAAAAAGAAGCATTCGAACAGGCTACTCGAATCCAATGTTTCCCCGATTTTATTAATTTAAATCTCGTCACTCTATTCCATGTTTTCTTCAGCAAGGTAAGGATGCCCCTCTCTCCTCAAAAATTATTCTCTCTTGATTATACATGATTGAATCCTATTTTCAATCATTTTGGCTAAATCTATGCTCTATCTCAGCAAAAAAGCCATCGAATCGATGACTTTTTAAAAATGAACAGCATGTTTTCAAAAGCTGATTCCTATTTTGCAATTTCTTCCAACATTTTTTCAATGTGTTGGATGGATTTTTCACGTCCAAGCAAGTAGATGGTATCAGGCAATTCAGGACCATGCATTTCTCCTGAAACGGCGATACGGATTGGCATAAAGAGATTTTTCCCTTTGATCCCAGTTTCCTTTTGGACTGCTTTGATTTGTGGGAAGATATTTTCTACCACAAACTCATCGTCTGACATAGCTTCGAGTTTCGCTTTGAAGGCTTCAAGTACAGTCGGAACCGTTTCACCAGCCATGATTTCTCGCTCAGCTTCTGTCAATTCTGGGAAGTCAGAGAAGAAAAGGTCTGTCAATGGAACGATTTCATCCACTGACTTCATTTGTGGTTTGTAAAGTTCCACCAATTTCTCAGCCTTGTCTGTCAAACGTCCTGCTTCTTCAAGGAATGGTTTGGCCATTTCAAAGATGGTCGCAAGATCCGCATTCTTGATATACTCATTGCTCATCCAGTCCATTTTCTTCTGGTCGAAGGCTGCTGGAGACTTGCTAAGGCGGTTTTCATCAAAGAGCTTGATGAGTTCTTCGCGAGAGAAGATTTCGTCTTCCCCACCAGGGTTCCAACCAAGAAGAGCGATAAAGTTAAAGACTGCTTCTGGAAGGTAACCTTTCTTCCGGTAATCTTCGATAAATTGAAGAGTGTTGGTGTCCCGTTTAGACAACTTCTTACCTGTTTCAGAGTTGATGATCAAGGTCATATGACCAAACTCAGGTGCTTCCCAACCAAGCGCTTCATAAACCATGAGCTGTTTTGGTGTGTTGGCGATGTGGTCATCTCCACGGATCACGTGAGAGATTTGCATATCGTGGTCATCGATCACAACGGCAAAGTTATAAGTTGGATAGCCATCTTTCTTTTGGATGACCCAGTCACCACCGATATTGCCACCTTCAAACTCGATATCGCCTTTGACCATATCATGCCATTTGTAGATACCAGACTCATTCACTGCCAAACGAACTGTTGGAATCACACCCGCTGCTTCACGTTCTGCGATATAAGCTGCTTTTTCTTCTTCGCTCATGCCAAGGTATTCGTTGATGTAGCGAGGTGTTTCCCCAGCTGCTTCTTGACGTTCACGTTCAGCTGCCAACTCTTCTTCAGTGACGTAAGATTTGTAGGCTTTTCCTTCGGCCAAGAGTTGGTCAATGTATTTTTGATAGAGTTCCAAACGTTCAGACTGGCGGTAGTTTTCATGCGTCTCTGGGCTTTCATCCCAGTCCATGCCCAACCAACGAAGGTTTTCAAGCTGTGAACGTTCGCCGTCTTCGACGTGACGTTTGCGGTCTGTATCCTCGATACGGATGATAAAGGTTCCACCATGGTGGCGCGCATACAAGTAGTTAAACAATGCTGTACGAGCATTTCCGATGTGTAGTAGTCCGGTTGGACTTGGTGCATAACGCACACGAATATCTTTAGTCACGTATGTTTCTCCTAATTGTTCATTGATTCTGGGCTTCTCTTCTAACTGGCCCAGGCACTTTTCACTCTATTATAGCATATCTCTGCATGAGTAGCTTCCTAATCGAGTCGTTCTTCTAGTTCAAAATCAATTGGCAGGGTTGCTAAGAAATGCTCCAACTCCCGCTCCCAATAAAACCATTCATGTTTTCCTGGTCCATGGCTGTAGGTGATATCAAACCGAGGTCCTTCAGATGATCCACAGCTGTATTGTTGGCCTCATACAGAGCATCCTGCTCGCCACACCACGCCCATAAGACCGTCTTTTTATCTGAGTACTTCTCAGCAATGCTTTCCAAGGAGTAAGGACTCGTCGTCCAATCTTCTAACTCTCCAAAGACCCCTTGCCAATAAGCCTTACTGCCAAGGTCGGTATCTGCTAGTTGACGTCCCTCAAAGCTAAGGGCACCAGAAAAGCTAGCAGCATGCGAGAAGCGATTGGTTTGAAGGGCCAGTTTGAAAGATCCATAGCCCCCCATCGATAGACCAGCAATAAAGGTCTTCTCCCGCTTCTTGGTCATATTGGGGAAGAAGCGTGCCAAGGTCTTAGGCAATTCCTCTGCGATGGCTGTGTAGTAGGGATAACCATACTGGGTATCCGTATACCAACCATTATTGGTATTAGGCAAGACGACAATCAAATTGGTCGAACGTAGGATCCGTTCGACATTGGTCCGTTTCAACCAGGAGTACTGATTGCCATTCATCCCATGAAGGAGATAGAGGACCGGGATATCTTGATCATCCGGATTTTTCACCCGAGATCCATCTGGGTAGAGGACGTTGATCCCCCACTCCATTGCGAGCGCTTCTGAATAGTATTCAATCTGCATTACTGCCATCTATCTTTCCTCACTATTTCTTCTTTTCCTTGATAAGAAAAAGCCGACGATCGACTTTTCCTCTTATCTTAATCCTAGCGTACTTCCATGACGACTGGCAAGATAGCTGGTCGACGTTTGGTCTGGTCAAAGAGGTACTTGGCCAAACTATCACGAACAGCACCCTTGAGCTCGCCCCAATCGAAGCTGTCCTGGGCCAAATATTCTTCTACACTTTGGTTGACAATCTCTGCACTTTCGCGCAAGATATCGCGACTCTTCTTCACATAGATAAAGCCACGGGTGTGAACTTTTGCCTTCGAGATAATGCGTTTTTCACGACGGTTAACGGTAATGGCCACAATAAAGATACCGTCTTCTGATAAGACTTTCCGGTCACGGAGCACGACATTTCCAACATCTCCAATGGCATTCCCATCGATGAGGACATCTCCAGCAGAGACGCTACCAGCAGGAACGAAGTCACCATTGTCATATTCCATGATGGTGCCTTTTTTCGGAATGAAGATATTTTCAGGCAAAATCCCCACTTCCATCGCAAGCCGTGCATGGGCATCTAATTCGCGGTATTCCCCCTTGGATTGGGAAGAGATACTTGGGACGCAGGAGGTTGATCATCAATTGAAGATCACGCGCATTTCCGTGTCCTGATACACGCAAGCTTTGAGTGATTGCTTTTACGACTCCGCCTGCTTGATAGACCATGTTTTCTACACGTGCCATAACCGCTTCTTTGGCGATAGATGGAGTTGTTACGATATAGACCAAGTCACCATCTTTGATTTCAACATAGCGGTGACGGCCAATGGACATTTTACGGAGTCCATTGATGGGCTCACCCATCCGCCCCGTTTCAAGAATAATCAATTCATGATCCTCAAAACGAGACATTTCTTTTGGCTTGATTAATATTTTTTCGTTGGCCAAAGACAGTTTATTTAAACGAATCCCTGTCCGGACAATATTTTCTACGTCAAATCCAGTCAAGACAACCCGGCGCCCTGTCTCTGCAGCTGCGTCAAAGACTTGCTGGATCCGTGATAAGTTACTTGCAACAGCGGCTACAATGATACGGCCATCCCAGTCAGCAATGGTATCTAGGATTTCATCCCCAACCTCTTGCTCACTAGCCACTTGAATCTTACTATCGGCATTGGCTGAGTCACTCAAGAGAGCGAGGACGCCTTCTTGTCCAATCTCCGCCAAACGAGCAAAGTCTGTCGCATAAAACTCACTCGCTGTCTGGTCAAACTTGAAGTCTCCGGTATAGACGATATTGCCTTCAGAAGTCTTGATGACAATTCCTAAACTCTCTGGAATAGAGTGGGTTGTCTGGAAGAAGGAAACAACCGTTCCTCCAAAATCAATCTCTGAGTTGGCATCGATCACATGGAAGTCATTGAACTTCTTGACACTGTCGTTGCTCTTGACAAAGAGCTTGGCCAACTCGATGGTCAACTCTGACCCAAACACGGGAACTTTAGCCTCTGCTAAAAGATAAGGAAGGGCTCCGATGGCATCCGCATGCCCGTGCGTTAAAAAGACTCCTGCGATACGATCGCTATTCTCAAAGAGGTAGTCCATGTTGGGAATAACGACATCGACCCCTAGTTGCTCATTTTCTGGATACTTGAGACCAGCATCCAAAACAAAAATAGAGTCATTTACTTCAGCTATGTAGAGGTTTTTCCCGTTTTCACGGACTCCACCTAAAGTAATCAACTTAATGTTACTCATGTTTTCTCCTTTATGTGATGGTTCATACTTACGGTCCTTGGCTCACCAAGTCGAATTACAGTTTTGCAATTTTCTTGCATATCTAGAACATTATACTATTTTTTCACGATTTTTTCAAAAGTCAGACCAAACAAAAGCCCTCCATCATCTGATGGAGGACCCTTTATTAAGACCAAAGACGATAGCTTAGATTGTCAGCTTGCTAAAGAGACTCTAGTCCGTATGATAGTCATTTTTCTTATTCTCAATCACCCGTATCGCCGCCTTGATCACGTGAAATTCATTTAGCAGTTCTTCTAAGTGCTGGTAATTCCGATCGCTAAGCGCCCCCTTCTTAAGGGTTTGAGACAAGCTATAAAATCGATCGACATGCTCATCAATATTGGCCAGCAATTCTTTGGCTTCTTTCAACCGGTAGCGATTCAGGAGCTTGCTCTGGCTATGCTTATAAGCGAGCACATTCTCACGATGAATGTCTTGACAGACTTCCTTCTGTTCTTCATCCACCGTCAAATTGACCGCTTGGAAGCAAGTAATAAATTCCCGATTCTTCAGATCACACACAAAGACGATACCGTCCTCTGCTACGTAGGCTTCCGTATCGGGTCGTTGATCAAAACTGCTATCAAAATGATGAAGCGAGGGCACGTGTTGATTGACCCAGCGTTTCAACTGTTCTTCATCGACCCCAAAACGTTCCATTGCTCTTTCTTTAAAGTGATCTCGACAGCTATATTCATGTGCATATGGCAATCCCACTGACCTCACCTCGACTTTCTACGACGACAAACAAAAAGACCTCCAGTCTTACGGGACTAGAGGTCTGGTCTGCTTCACTGACAAGAGGCGATTAACCATTCAGGCTAACGAAAACAACAGTTATGATTTTCATTTCTTTTTATGGTACGTTTTCACATACCAGAGGTTTTCTTTGCAATTTCTCTTTCAGTTTTGTTACAAAGCACTCAGTTGAGCATACCGAAGTTCGAAAACCATCTAAAGCTTCCACTACTATTTCCACGTATTTCAATGTCATTTAGTAAGTTAAGCAGACTCACTTGACGGCTCAACCGATTTAACATTTCCGACGTTCTGGCTTTTTTATAAAAAGCACAATCAAGTGTCAGCGAGGCAAACCTATAACGAAGTAACCTAATGTATGAATCTATAAGGCATTGGTATCAACCCCTTCTCCCTTATCTTCACCTATAGTATACTCCTTTAATATCAGTATTGCAAGCGATTACACACTGAAACTAGTTTCTAAATTTATTCAAAGAAACGGTAGTAATCAGACAGGTCCATCTTAGCCTTTTCCTCTTGGTTCAAGTCCTGGATAATCTTTCCATCCTTCATGACAATCAAGCGATTCCCGTACTTGAGGGCATCTTCCATATGGTGGGTAATCATCAAGGCAGTCAGTTGATCCGTTTTGACAAATCGATCCGTCAGCTCCATCAAGGCCTGACTCGTCTTGGGATCGAGAGCAGCTGTATGCTCATCCAAGAGCAAGAGTTCAGGACGCTTCAGGGTAGCCATCAATAGGCTCAAAGCCTGACGTTGTCCACCAGACAAGAATTCTACTGCCGTATCGACATGATTCTCTAAACCATTGCCAATCTGGCTCAAAACTTCTTTAAATTCGTCTTTGTACTGGGCAAGACGACGAGGAACCAAGCCCCGCTTTTCTCCTCGGAATTTTGCAATCAGGAGATTCTCAGCCACTGTCATACGAGGGGCTGTCCCCATCTTTGGATCCTGGAAGACCCGGGATAGGTATTTGGCCCGTTTTTCCGGACCATAGTGCGTCACGTCCTCCCCCTTGATCAAGACTTGACCACTGGTTAGCGGAAGGGTCCCAGCCAAGGTATTGAAAAGGGTTGACTTCCCAGCACCATTGCCCCCAAGAATGGTGATAAAGTCATGCTCATGAATCTCCAAAGAGACATTGTCCAAAATGACTTTTTCTTCATTCAAGCCATTGTTCACCACAATGGTGGCATTTTTTAATTCTACAATTGCGGTCATTTGCTAAGTTTGACTCCTTTCAGCAGTTTCTCTTTAAAGGTTGGAATCATGAGACAGATCGCCAAGATGATAGCACTAAAGATACGGATGTAGCTGGTATTGACACCGATTGCAATCACAGCCCAAATCAAGAATTGATAAATGATTGATCCAATAACGATACTGAGCAAACGTTCTGCTAAGGTTAGTTTTGAGAAAAGGACCTCTCCGATAATCAAGCTAGCCAAACCAACGACGATGACTCCGATCCCTCGAGAAGCATCTGCATAGCCTTCTTGCTGGGCCATCAAGGCACCTGACAAGGCAATAATCCCATTAGAAACTACTAGCCCCATCAACTCCATCCGGCTGGTATGGATCCCAAAGCTTTTAGCCATCTCAGGATTGTCCCCTGTCGCAATATAGGCCTGCCCCAATTTAGTATCTAAAAAGAAGAGCATGGCAGCAATCACCAGGGTCACAAAGATGATCCCGATGATAATCTCGTTTACGCCACTCGCGATAGGAATCATATCTTGGATTTTTGAGTAGCCAAGCAAGCCTAGGTTGGCCCGTTGCATCACAAAGAGAATGACTGAGTTACAGGAAGTCATCACCAAAATCCCCGATAACAACGTCGGAATCTTCCCTTTGGTATAAAGAAGACCTGTAGCTAATCCAGCCAAGCACCCTGCACCAACGGCCGCCAGGGTGGCTAATAAAGGATGAACCCCTTTGGTGATTAGCGTTACCGCAACGGCTCCTCCTAATGGAAAGGAGCCCTCTGTGGTCATATCTGGGAAATCCAAGATACGGAAGGTCATAAAGATCCCTAGCCCCAAAATAGCCCAGATCAAGCCTTGTGAAATAATCGAAATAAGCATACCTTTGTCCTAACTATTGTAAATATCCTCTATTGTATCATATTGCGAGACGTGATTTCAATGCTTTCAAGAAATAACAAAAAGACCCCACTCCTTAGAGCGAGGCCTTCTTGTGGAAAACTAAACCATTTCCGATCCTAGTGTGAATCGTTAGTGTCTACCACTTGTTTAGTCTTCGTTTTTCTTGCGTCTTGCAAGGCCAGCCAGTCCGACCAAACCAAGAGCAGCGCCTAACAATGCAGCAGAAGCTGATTGTTCTTCACCAGTAGAAGGAAGTTCTGGTGTTACCGGTGGTGTTGGTGGTGTCACCGGTGGTGTTGGCGGTGTTACCGGTGGTGTTGGTGGTGTCACCGGTGGTGTTGGTGGTGTTACCGGTGGTGTTGGTGGTGTCACCGGTGGTGTTGGTGGTGTTACTGGTGGTTTTGGTGGAATTACCTTGTTGTTGAACTCAGTATCTACCGGTAATTGAGAAGTTGCTGTTAAGACTTTGCCTTCTTTAGTAACTGTTACTGTTACTGTAGCTACCATCTTATCGTATTCAACTCCTGCTTCAGTACCTTTAACCTCTTCCACAGTGTAAGTGTAAGTTTTAGTTTCTTCATCTCCACGTTTGAACTCTAATGCAGAGAACTTGATGTTTCCTGATGCATCGTTCTTAACTGTTTCGATAACTTTTCCATCTTTATCTTTAAGTACGAAGCTAAATTCACCTTCTTTTAGCTCACGTCCTTCAAGTTTCTTAGTGAAGTTAAATTCAACTTTAGTTGGGATGTTAACGACACGTTTTTCTGTTGGTTTTTCTGGTTTCTCAACAGATTTCTTAGTTGGATCGTATTGGTGAACAGTTTGTGAAGCAGTGTTTTCGATATCTACACCATCTTTAGCTGTTGCTTTGATAGTTGCAGGGATCTCAAACTTGTAGTAACGTCCGAATGCCAATTTAGCAGTGTCGATTACTGGAGTGTTTTCTGCATCTCCAAGTGACTTAGTCAAGTCTGTCTTAGAAGTTGCAGTGATCACGCCATTTTCAACCTTGATATCAAATTTAGCTGTCACATCTTCTCCTGTTACAGAGTCGTATGCTTTAATATCTGCTACATTGACGTCTAAGTTTTCGCTGTCATATTTATCTGTTACACCTACAGATTGAATATTGTGAGCTTCAGTGAACTTAGTTGTATCCAACCATACTTGGTAGTATACTTTATCACCCTTCTTAAGTGTCTTCGTATTGATATTTTGAGCTTCGTTGTTATCATCCTTATCGGCATATGGATCTTTATTAGTATCCGCTACCTTGTCTGCTAACTCTTTATCATCGTCAATAAGTTTATTACCTGTAATATCGAATTTAGATTCATTCAGGATATACTTCTCTGGGTTGAATTCTGGAGTTTCTGGTGGAGTCACCTTGTTGTTGAACTCTTTGTCAGCGATATCACCTACAGTAGCCACAAGAACTTTAGCTGTTCCATCGTGTTTCACTGTAACTGTTACATTCGCTTTCATTGTGTCGTATGTAACGGTTGCGTCGCTTCCTTTAACTTCTTCTACTGTGTAGTTGTGTACGCCTTCTTGACCCTTCTTGAATTCAAGAGCTTTGAACTTAACGTTACCAGCCGCATCATTGCTTACAGTTTCAAGAGTCTTACCTTCTGAATCTTTAAGAACGAAGCTGAATTCGTTAGCTTTAAGCTCACGACCTTCTAATTTCTTAGTGAAGTTGAATTCCACTTCAACTGGTACGTTGTTTACACGTTTTTCAGTTGGTTTTTCAGGTTTTTCAACTTTCTTAGTGGTTGGGTTGTAGTAGTTTACAACTTGAGCCGCAGTATTTTCGATATCTACACCAGCTTTAACTGTTTGTTTAACTGTTGTTGGAATATCAAATTTGTAGTAACGTCCGAAGGCGAATTTAGTTGTATCGATGATTTGAGTGTTTTCTGCGTCGCCAAGTGACTTAGTGAAGCCAGCTTTAAGAGTTGCAGTAATCACACCGTTGTCCACAGCAATATCGAATTTATCGGTTACTTCTGCACCTGTTACTGAATCGTAGGCTTTGATCTTAGTAGAATCAAGATCCAACTTAGTTTCATCGTAGTTATCAGAGATTCCTACTGATTGGATGTTGTCCTTGTTGTTTGCGTCAAATTTAGTTGTATCCAACCATACTTGGTAAACCAACTTGTCGCCACGTTTCACAGTCTTAGTGTTCAAGTTTTCTTTTTCGTTGTTAGATGCATCGTCCGCATATGGGTTCGCATTGGTATCTGCGTACTTGTCTGCCAACTCTTTATCATCATCAACGAGCTTGTCGCCTGTGATATCGAATTTCTCTTCTTTAACAACGTATTTCTCTGGTTGGAACTTAGGTTCTTCCGGAGGAGTTACACGGTTGTTGAACTCTTTATCAGCGATTTCGCCAACAGTAGCTACAAGAACTTTAGCTGTTCCGTCGTGTGATACTGTGACTTTCACTGCAGCCTTCATTGTATCGTAAGTAACAGTTGCGTCTGTTCCTGCGACTTCTTCAACAGTGTAGTTGTGAACGCCTTCTTGGCCTTTCTTGAATTCAAGAGCTTTGAACTTAACGTTACCAGCCGCATCGTTCGTTACAGTTTCAACGACTTCACCTGCTGCATTCTTAAGAACGAAGCTGAATTCGTTAGCTTTAAGCTCACGACCTTCCAAACGTTTAGTGAAGTTGAATTCCACTTCAACTGGAACGTTGTTTACACGTTTTTGAGTTGGTTTTTCAGGAGTTTCAACTTTCTTAGTTGTTGGGTTGTAGTAGTTGACTACTTGAGCCGCAGTGTTTTCAATATCTACACCACCAGGAACATCAGCTTTCACTGTTGTTGGGATGTCGAACTTGTAGTAACGTCCAAATTCGAATTTAGTTGTGTCGATAACTTGAGTATTTTCTGCGTCTCCAAGTGACTTAGTGAAGCCAGCTTTAAGAGTTGCAGTGATGACTCCGTTATTAACTGTAATATCGAATTTATCTGTTACTTCTGCACCTGTTACTGAATCGTAGGCTTTGATCTTAGTAGAATCAAGATCCAACTTCGCTTCATCGTAGTCATCTGAGATTCCTACTGATTGGATGTTTTCTTTGTTAGTTTCAGAGAATTTAGTTGTATCCAACCATACTTGGTAAACCAACTTATCGCCACGTTTAACAGTCTTGGTGTTCAAGTTTTGAGCTTCATTGTTTGATGCATCATCCGCATATGGGTTCGCATTTGTATCTGCGACCTTATCTGCCAATTCTTTGTCATCGTCAACGAGCTTGTCGCCTGTGATATCGAATTTCTCTTCAGAAACAACGTATTTCTCTGGTTGGAACTTAGGTTCTGTTGGAGGTGTTACACGGTTGTTGAACTCTTTATCAGCGATTTCGCCAAGAGTAGCCACAAGAACTTTAGTTGTTCCATCTTGTTTCACTGTGACTGTTACTGCAGCCTTCATTGTGTCGTATGTAACGGTTGCGTCAGTACCCTTCACTTCTTCTACTGTGTAGTTGTGAACACCTTCTTGACTCTTATTGAATTCAAGTTTAGAGAACTTAACGTTACCAGATGCATCGTTGCTTACTGTTTCAACAACTTTACCTGTTGAATCTTTAAGAACGAAGCTGAATTCGTTAGCTTTAAGCTCACGACCTTCCAAACGTTTAGTGAAGTTGAATTCCACTTCAACTGGTACGTTGTTGACACGTTTTTCAGTTGGTTTGCTTGGTTTTTCAACTTTCTTAGTTGTTGGGTTGTAGTAGTTCACTACTTGCGCCGCAGTATTTTCGATATCTACACCACCAGGAACATCAGCTTTCACTGTTGTTGGGATGTCGAACTTGTAGTAACGTCCAAATTCAAATTTAGTTGTGTCAATAATTTGAGTGTTTTCTGCGTCTCCAAGTGACTTAGTGAAGCCTGCTTTAAGAGTTGCAGTAATCACACCGTTGTCCACAGCGATATCGAATTTATCGGTTACTTCTGCACCTGTTACTGAGTCGTAGGCTTTGATCTTAGTAGAATCAAGATCCAACTTAGTTTCATCGTAGTTATCAGAGATTCCTACTGATTGGATGTTGTCCTTGTTGTTTGCGTCAAATTTAGTTGTATCCAACCATACTTGGTAAACCAACTTGTCGCCACGTTTCACAGTCTTAGTGTTCAAGTTTTCTTTTTCGTTGTTAGATGCATCGTCCGCATATGGGTTCGCATTGGTATCTGCGTACTTGTCTGCCAATTCTTTGTCATCATCAACGAGCTTGTCGCCTGTGATATCGAATTTCTCTTCTTTAACAACGTATTTCTCTGGTTGGAACTTAGGTTCTTCCGGAGGAGTTACACGGTTGTTGAACTCTTTATCAGCGATTTCGCCAACAGTAGCTACAAGAACTTTAGCTGTTCCATCATGTGATACTGTGACTTTCACTGCAGCCTTCATTGTATCGTAAGTAACAGTTGCGTCGCTTCCTTTAACTTCTTCTACTGTGTAGTTGTAAGTTCCTTCTTGACCTTTCTTGAACTCAATAGCTGAGAATTTAACTTTTCCGTCAGCGTCGTTCTTCACAGTTTCAAGAACTTTACCATCGGCATCTTTAAGTGTGAAGCTGAATTCTTGATCTTTAAGTTCACGACCTTCTAATTTCTTAGTGAAGTTGAATTCTACTGGTACTGGTACGTTGTTAACACGTTTTTGAGTAGGTTTTTCTGGAGTTTCAACTTTCTTAGTTGTTGGGTTGTAGTAGTTGACTACTTGTGCAGCAGTGTTTTCGATATCTACACCAGCTTTAACTGTTTGTTTAACTGTTGTTGGGATATCAAACTTGTAGTAACGTCCAAATTCAAACTTAGTTGTATCGATAACTTGAGTATTTTCTGCATCGCCAAGTGACTTAGTGAAGCCAGCTTTAAGAGTTGCAGTGATCACTCCGTTGTTTTCAACGATATCAAATTTATCTGTTACATCATTACCAGATACTGAATCATAAGCTTTGATCTTAGTAACATCAAGTTCCAACTTCGCTTCATCGTAGTTATCAGAGATTCCTACAGATTGAATGTTTTCTTTGTTAGTTGCTGAGAATTTAGTTGTATCCAACCATACTTGGTAAACTAATTTTTGACCGCGTTTAACAGTCTTCGTATTGATGTTTTCTGCTTCATTGTTGGTGTCTTTGTCAACATATGGATCAGTATTTGTATCTCCGTACTTATCTGCCAACTCAGCATCATCATCAAGAAGCTTGTTATCAGTGATAGAGTATTTCTCTGTATTCAATACATACTTCTCTGGTTGGAACTTAGGTTCTGTTGGAGGAGTTACTGTATTGTTGAACTCTTTATCTGCAATATTTCCAAGATTTGCCACAAGAGCTTTAGCTGTACCATCGTGTGAAACTGTGATGGTTACAGCTGCTTTCATAGTATCGTAGGTAACGGTTGCGTCGTTTCCTTTAACTTCTTCTACTGTGTAGTTATGAACGCCTTCTTGACCCTTCTTGAATGTAAGAGTTGAGAACTTAACGTTTCCTGCCGCATCATTGCTTACTGTTTCAACAACTTTACCAGTTGAATCTTTAAGAACGAAGCTGAATTCGTTAGCTTTCAACTCACGGCCTTCCAATTTCTTAGTGAAGTTGAATTCAACTGAGATTGGTACGTTGTTAACACGTTTTTCAGTTGGTTTGTTTGGTTTTTCAACTTTCTTAGTTGTTGGGTTGTAGTAGTTGACTACTTGAGCCGCAGTATTTTCGATGTCTACTCCACCTGCAACGTCAGCTTTAACAGTTGCTGGGATATCAAATTTGTAGTAACGTTCAAATGCAAATTTAGTTGTGTCAATGATTTGAGTATTTTCTGCATCACCCAATGACTTCGTGAAGCCAGCTTTAAGGGTTGCAGTCATCACACCATTTTCAACCTTGATGTCAAATTTGTTTGTTACATCGTCACCAGTTACTGAGTCGTAAGCCTTAATGGCTGAACCATCTACATCAACTTTCGTTTCATCGAAGTCATCAGTGATTCCTACTGATTGAACGTTTTCTTTGTTGTTAGCTGAGAATTTAGTTGTATCCAACCATACTTGGTAGTAAAGCTTATCTCCGCGATTAACAGTCTTGGTATTGATGTTTTCTGCTTCATTGTTGTTAGTTTGGTCTGCGTATGGGTTCGCATTAGTATCTGCGTACTTGTCTGCCAACTCAGCATCATCATCAAGAAGCTTGTTATCAGTGATAGAGTATTTCTCTTTATTCAATACATACTTCTCTGGTTGGAACTTAGGTTCTGTTGGAGGAGTTACTGTATTGTTGAACTCTTTGTCAGCTGGTTCAGTTACGTTAGCAACCAATGCTTTCGCTGTACCATCGTGAGATACTGTTACAGTTACTTCTGCTTTCATAGTATCGTAAGTGACAGTTGTGTCTGTTCCTGCAACCTCTTCAACAGTATATTTGTGAGTTCCTTCTTCACCTTTTTTGAATTTCAAGGCTGAGAATTTAACGTTACCAGATGCATCGTTCTTAACAGTTTCAATTTCTTTACCAGTTGAATCTTTCAGTACGAAGCTGAATTCGTTCGCTTTAAGTTCACGACCTTCCAAACGTTTTGTGAAGTTGAATTCTGCAGTGATTGGTACACTGTTTACACGTTTTTGAGTTGGTTTTTCTGGAGTTTCTACAGATTTGCTTACTGGGTTGTAAACATGAACGATTTGGTTGGCTTGTTTTCGATGTCTACCCCACCAGGAACATCCGCTTTAACTGTAGCTGGGATATCGAATTTGTAGTAACGTCCAAATGCAAATTTAGTTGTGTCGATAACTTGAGTGTTATCAGCATCACCTAAAGATTTGTTCATAGAAGATTTAGAAGTTGCAGTAATGACACCATTTTCAACTTTAATATCGAATTTAGATGTTACATCAACTCCTGTTTCGCTGTCATAAGCCTTGATATCAGCACTGTTAACAGTCAATTTGTCTGCATCGTATGTATCAGAGATACCTACAGATTGGATGTTGTTCTTGTCAGTGAAGTTCTTAGTATCCAACCATACTTGGTAAACTAATTTATCACCACGCTCAACAGTCTTGGTATTGATGTTTTCTGCTTCGTTGTTGTTAGACAAGTCAGCATATGGATTTGCATTTGTTTCTGTGTACTCATCCTGAAGCTCATCGTCATCGTCCATTAATTTTGTACCTGTTAGGTCAAATTTTTCTTTGTTAAGGACGAATTTTTCTGGTTGGAATACAGGCGTTTCTGGAGGAGTTATTTTGTTATTGAACTCTTTATCCGCTGTTCCATCAGTTGCTTTACCATTAGCGTCTACCCCACCAGTAGAAACTACGTTAGTTACAGTTGTTAATGTGTGACCATTTAGCAACTTCTACAGTAATCGTAGCTTTCATAGTATCATATACCATTCCAGCTTCTTTAGCTGCAGGAACAACTTCTTCTACAGTATAAGTGTGAGTACCAACTTTAGAGTTGTCGAATGATAATTCTGTGAATGTTACAGTTCCATCAGCTTTGTTCGTTACAGTTTCAACTTCTTGTCCGTTTGCATCTTTAAGAACGAATTTGAATTCTCCGTCTTTAAGTTCACGTCCAGCTAATTTCTTAGTGAAGTCGAATTTAGTTTTAACAGGTGCTACAACGTAGTTGTTGAAGATCTTATCATCAGCACTTGATTTGAATCCACCTTCAGCACTGTATTTAACTGTAGCTTGTAAATCACCTTGAGCGTTCTCAGTTACCTTAACAGTCATAGTAACTGTCATTGCATCGTATTCAACGTTTGCGTCTGACCCTGGAGTCTCAGTGATGGTGTAAGTATAAGTTCCAACTTTGTTAAATGTTAATTTGCTGAATGTAGCTTTACCGTCAGCTTTGTTCGTTACAGTTTCTTCATGAGCTGGAAGTGATTTATTTGGCTGTACCTCTTTTAGTTTGAATGTAAACTCACCATTTGCTAATACACGTCCTTCCAATTGTTTTTCAACTTCTGGAGTGACTTCAACTGGCTCTTGTTTGACATAGTAGTAAACAGGTTGTTTATATGGTGTTAACGAGTTTAATAAGTCAACGTTTGTACCAATACCATTTACTCCACGTTCTAGTTGAGCATTTGGAGAAAGGTGACCGATATTGTCTCCTAAGAATGGTACGAATACAGTTTTATATGGTGTATATCCAGCAGCTTTTTGGAAGTCGAATGGAACTTCTTTACCATTAGGATATTGTGTGACTGCTCCAGTTTTTGGATTAGTTTCTGTATATGGAATAGTTGTAAGAGGTGTTTTCTTAACAGCTAATTCTTGTTTGTTATAATCACCTGGTTTAATTGGTTTAGTTTCTGCTAGTAACATATAACCATCTGTACTTAATGATCCATCAGAACGTTTACTTTGTTGTTTTGGATCTAGTAAGTAAACACGAACGACTACTGTTCCATCTTCGTCTACGATTTCTTTAATACGTTTAATTCCTGCACGCTCAGCGTCAATGAATTTAGTACCAACTTTGTAAGGACGACTTACATAACCAGATGTTGAATCTGGGTCAGCTTTTTGATAAAGTTTGTATCCATCAAATTGACGCTCACCAGATGCTGTGAAGTTTTGTCCTTCCATAGCTTTAGTTGTATATTTAGCTAAATCAACTTCATTACCATTTGGCTCGTAATCTTGAACTGCTGGATCAGTTTTACCAGCGTTAAATGTAGCATTGTTTTTATCAACTACTCTATAGTAAGTTGTTTTTTCAACGAATGCTGGAATTTTTGAATTAGTATCAGTAATTGTACGACCATTATAAGCTGGTTCTACAACGTTAATAATATCTCTTGATGTACGAGCAGCATAAACAGCATCGTATAATTTTTGTTCGTCAGGTGTAAGTTGGTGTCCTGGAGCTACTAAAGCTTGGATACTTGCTCCAACTTCGTATCCATATTGTAAGAATGGTTGAGCAGGTTCAGCCTTACTAGCAGGTGTCCCTTTATCGTAATCTACTTGATAAGTTAACTCTCCTCTAGATGCAGTAGCTGTCGTAGTGAATTTTTGAACTCCACTTGTTGCTGTAATCGTTCTAGTTTCTACTACATTACCAGTCGTTTTATCAATTAATTCAACAATTGTATCTGTTGAATCATCAAATCTCTTATAAGAACGAGAGTAGTAGTTTGTATTGTAACGTTTGTTGAACTCTTCAAGATCTACGATACTGTATGTGTACCAGTCTCCTTCTTTAGCAGCGTAACCAGCTGGTACCGTTTGAGACCTTACAGTTGCACCGTTAGCATCTCTGATTTCTGGAGTTACTTTCCCCATCTTTTAAGTAAGTGCTTACCGCTACAGGGTTAGAGTTGTGGTCTCCAGCTACAGCTTCATTCGTAGCAGCACGACGACTACGTACTTTTGGTTTGTTTGATTCATCTGTTGCTGGTTTTGCTTCAGCAGCTGGTTTTGCTTCTCCTTCAGCAACTGCTGGTTTTGCAGCCACTTCTGCTTTTGGAGTTGCTTCTACAGCTGGTTTTGCTTCAGCTGCTTTTTCTGAAGTTGCGGCTGGTGTTTCAGTCGCAGCTTTTGCTTCAGGTGCTAAAGCAGAGTCTGAAAGATCCACTTTAGGTGCAGCGTAAGTCCCAGTTGGAGCTGTAGTAGCAGCATCTGGCGCCGTTTGAGTCGACTCATCAGGTTGAACACTTGCTACTTCCTTGCTTGTGTCAGTAGGCGCACTAGCTTCCGCCGCAGCTACTGTCGGAGTTCCGACAGCAAAAAGCGCTGTCCCTAGTAATACAGAACAAACGCCAACGCTATACTTTCGCAAAGAAAAGCGCTGACGTCTATTAAACATTTCCTTCATTTATTTGTATCTCCTTTTTCATATTTATATTTCTTGATACATAACAAATATTACCAGACATGTTGACTACCGTCAACTAAATATATCAAAGTTGTTACTTACCGTAAAACTTTCTGAATATTCAGATGAAGTTTCCCTCTATTTTTTAACATTTTTTTACTTTTTTTCCCATTTAGTCCATTTTTTTATCATTCGTTTTTTTGACACTTTTTATTCTTAATAATATGGAAAAAAGAGAGTGGGACAGAAATCGGCAATTCGTTAGAATTCGATTTCGTCGTCCCACCTCCGCACAGTTGAGTAGGGCTGTAAAAGCTGATAAATCAGCGTAGTAGAGCCCACTCAACCACTGCGTCTTGCTCGACAATGCAAAGACAATTGAGAGGCTAGGACTTTTGTCCCAGCCTCTTTTTTAAGAAATTTATTACACCCTGGGGAAGCTTAAGAATGCTCCTCTTTCCATCTTTTTCTAATGATGACGAGACTCACGACTGCGACAATAGACAATAGGGCACCGATCGAGCTACCTCTGGTTTTGAAGACAAACTCGACCTGATGTTTCCCTTTGGTGATTGGGAAAGATAGGAAGCTATTCCAGGCTCTTTCGGTCGTGACAGCTTGACCATCCACTTTTACCTGCCAGCCGGCACTGTATGGAATGGAGGTCATCATGACATCACTATCATCTGTAATAGTGACCTCCCCCTCGATATGAGTATTGCTGAACTTGGTCACCTTCAAACCTTGCTGCTTGCGCTTCTCAAGTACTTCTTGGATCTGATCCAGCTCGGTCCGATAGACACCCGCCTGGCTCATGTCAATGGTATCTGTTCTAAAGCGAAACTCAATCACCGACTCTTGATTTTCGGTCATGTCCGTCAGTTGCCAGATTTGCCTTTGGGTAAAGGTCTTGGTGTTTGGCAACCATTTGTTGTTGACCAGGACAGAGTAATCTTGCTTGGGAATCAAAGACGCTGGCACAAAGAAGTAATAGGTATTGTTGGAACGGGGAATGACCTTATAGCGGATAATACCTTCCTTAGAAGAATCTGCCCGTCGATAGATGGCCTCTCCTGTCTCCTTGTTGACCTTTTCTTCTATTAAATTCTCCGTTTCAATCCCAGTGAAAGCCAAAGGTTTGAAATACTCTACATAATCGCCCGTATTCTTTTGATGGCCTTCCATCGAGTTGAGGATAATGTTCTGGTTGGCAAAGGCATTGTTGGCCCCAAATTGAATATTCTTCACGAGGGAATTGGTCCCATAGGCCAAAGGGAAGGAATGAGGGTTTTTATAGACGACAAAGCGATTGTCTTCATAGACTGTCTCTGTGTAGTAACGCCCCATGTCAAAGCGGTTGGTAAAGCGATAGAAATACATCTTTTCTGGATGTGCTTCCATCTCTTTTGGATCGAACTCCTTGGCATGCATGTAATAGCGAACACCGTACAAAGCATCCGTCAAAGGCGTCCCATTGGTATACTCTGTGGCTGCATTGACCCCCAGATCCCCCATGTAAGCAAAGTGGTCCATGGTCGACCGTTCTAAGCTCGAGCTAAAGGTGCTTAAGCCCGGATAAGATACCAAGGATGGAACTGTTCGAGAATAAGCAAAATCGGTCGCAATCCGGTAAAACTTCTCATCCGCATCAGCCTGGACCTTGTCCGTCACACGCTTGACCGAGACAGCAGCATCCGCAAACTTATGGACACTGTCATAGCCTAAGGTCACCTGAGAGAGATAGGCATTGTAGCCCAGCTCAAAGAAGGTCAAAGCTGATAAGATCACGACTGACAAGCGGGACCATTTTTGGTTTAAGACCAGAAGGACAAGCAAGTACATCAAAACGGTGATCCCGACTTGGGACAACAAATAGCCTGCTTTTAAAAGGATGAGGGTAAGGACAAGGAAGCCAGCCGTCCAGCCAATCCGAATGAGCTTTTCTTTCTGGCTCTTCTTAGACTTGCCCCAATAGCTATAAAAGCCATAGGAGGCAACGACCAGGAGCGCCAACAAATGAAGGGCGGTAAAGCGGGTGATGTAACGGGTGACACCAGACGGTTGAAGCTTGGCAATGAAGCTATAGTTCTGCGAATAAATATAGACGACTGCCACCACTAACACCAGACCAATCACTAGATTGGCGATGCGCGAAAGCACCATTTTTTCTTTCATCGCTTGGTAGGCCAGAATGAGCATAAAGAAAGAGAATAGCCAAGAGAAACGGAAAAAGAAACCAGCTGGATTTTGCCCCATATGCCAAATCTTGCTGACAAATTCATTGACAAAAGAAATAAAGAAGACGAGGGTGACCAGACCGGCAGCCCATTTCTTGACTCTGACAACTTTTTTCGACAAGAAATAGGATACAAAGCCTAGTAGGCCCAAGGCTCCGATATAGATATTGGGAAGGTTTGGCCCCGCAGACCAGCCTGAGGTGTTATCAAAGCCACCCACAACTAGCTTAGCAAAAATATCTAAGGGATTTATTTGAAAGGCCAATGAGAAGGTCATCCCTCCTCCGACCTGGCCCTTACTTTCGATGAGGTTGAAAGACCGGCAAGAGGATGACAGAAGCTAGCGCAATCCCAATAATCGAATAGATCACAGCCTGCAAGAGGGGAAGACTGACGTTTCTAATTTTCTTCTTCCAATCTCCTTCGACCATCAGCCTTGGCGATACATAGTAGCAAGCATACAAGGCGATGAAAATGGAGATCATATAGCCCATATAGAATTGGAGCAAGACGGTCAAGCCTAAGGCGAAGGCATAGCGGTAGGGAGCGCCTCCATCCAATAGTTCTTCTAGGTAGACGATGACGATGGGAAGCATGATCATGGCATCATAGAAAATGACATTCATCTGATAGGACACTAGCATCCCTGACAGGGCATAAGCCGTCGCAAAGAGGGGCACCAGCCATTTCCTAGACTCCAAGCCCTTATACCGCTTGATCAAGAGGAAGGCAAAGGCCATCCCGATAGCCCCATAACGAAGCCAAATGGTCAAGAAGACCGCAAACCCAAAGTACTTGAGGGGTGTCAAAATATAGATGATATTAAAAGGACTCATCAAATAGTAGCCGAGCACCCCTATCATATCTCCCCCCAGAGACTTGGTAAAGGAATAGCTCAAACTAGATAAATCTCCGGAGAGCACGGCATTTTTTAACAAGCCAAAGAAGCTGATGTATTGTTGACCAAAGTCAACAGCCATCAAGCTTTTGTCTCCAAATGGAAAAGTCCCCATAAAAGCCCAAACGACCAGCATGATGGCCATTGGGAGCATGGCGCTAAAAGCATACAGCAAGCCCTTGGGTTTTCTCTTCCAAAGTTCTTGCCAAGGCTTGGTCCAGACAAACATTCTTCTATCTCCTATCTTCCTTATCCGATACTATCTTCTTTAGCCTTCTCAATATTGGTGTCTTCAATAATGAAATGAGGGCGACGCTTCACTTCGTAATAAATCTTCCCGATATATTCTCCAAGAATTCCGATAAAGATTAGCTGCACTCCACTAAAGAGAATGATAGCCGCAATGGTGGTGAAATACCCACTCACATAATTCCCCGGAGCAAAGATATACTTCATCAACTCAAAAGCCAAGTACAGAATAGCCAAGCCCAGACAGATAAATCCAAACTGGATACACACGCGAAGAGGGCGGTCGTTAAAGGAAATAATCCCTTGAATGGCATAGTTCATGGATTTCTTGAAGCCAAATTTACTCTTTCCAGCCTTGCGAAGTTCATTTTTATAAGGGATGACTTTCTCCTTGAAACCAATCCATTCATACAAACCTTTATTAAATCGATTGTATTCTGGCATGGAAACAAAAGCGTTGATGGCCTTGCGACTGAGAAGTCTGAGCTCAGATTTCCCATCCGTCAAATGGACATCCATCGAGCGGTTGGATAGGAAGTAAAAGAGACGAGCAAAACTGCTCCCCACAAAGGATTCACCATCACGAGTCCGCTGGCCACTGACGATATCGTAGCCTTCCTTGTAAGCCTCTAGAAAGAGAGGGATGAGATAGGGCGGATGTTGCAAATCACCATCCATGACCATGACAGCATCTCCCGTCGCATACTTAAACCCAGCCAAGATACCACTCTCTCGGCCGAAGTTTCGACTAAAGCGAATATATTTGACCCGATCATTGTCTTTGGCAATCCCTTCGATCAGCTCAAAGGTCCTGTCATTGCTTCCATCATCAATATAAAGGATTTCATAATCCGAAAGGTCTTTCCCAAGCATGTCTTCCAGCTGGGCCGAAATAGCTGCATGAGTCTGAGCTAGTACTAATTCCTCATTGAGTAGTGTAATGAGTATTGATAATTTCATCCCTTTTCTCCATCTATCGTTCTCCCAAAAAAGAGAGAGCTTTCGCTCTCTCCATCATACGGAAACTCTTTGTTTATTTATTAGAAATTTTACGTTTTAACACAATTGCACCGATGAGGACAATGACTCCTGAAATTACAAGACCAGTTGCTACGACTTCACCAGTACTTGGAAGAAGTTTCTTACGACCTCCACCAGTCGTAGTTGTCGTAGTGGTTGTCGTCGTAGTTGACGTAGTGGTTGGTTCCTCAGTCGTCGTAGTCGACGTGGTTGTTGGCTCCTCAGTCGTCGTAGTTGACGTGGTTGTTGGTTCCTCAGTCGTCGTAGTCGACGTGGTTGATGGCCCCTCAGTCGTCGTGGTTGACGTGGTTGTTGGTTCCTCAGTAGTTGTGGTTGACGTAGTTGTTGGCTCCTCAGTCGTTGTGGTTGACGTAGTTGTTGGCTCCTCGGTCGTCGTTGACGTGGTCGTTGGTTCCTCAGTAGTAGTTGTGCTTGTTGTAGTAGTCGTCGTGGTTGTAGTTGTTCGATCCCCACTACCGCTACCTGAAGCACTTTCCAAACGTGTCAAGGCGTTAATTGAGCGAGACTTGTCAAAATTGCTAGCTGACCATTCTAGGACATTGGCCACTTTACTTCCTTCAGGAAGTGCTGACTTCAACTCTGTTGTGTACTCAATGTACATAGCCCAGTTCCAGTTATCCCCAAAATTAATCGTGAATCCTGTAATATCGCCATCAGCATTTCTGGTAAACTCGGCTTTTTTGGTAAAGTTATCAATCGGTTCCAACTTAAGAAGAGCCGCTTCATTTGGAATCTTCTCTGGCTGAGTTGCATAACGAACAGCACGTAGAGAACCTTCTACTAAGACTTGTCCGCTGTCGCTGAAGTCATCCTTGATGACCATATTGCTCAACTTGTCTTGAACAGCATTCAAAACAATACGCCATTTAATCCGATTAGGATTTTGTGGATCTTGGTAACCATACTTCATTTCATAGTCACCAGCTTCACCATCGTCCTTGTTGTAGTTCAATGTGAAGTCAGTGCTACCAAATGTAAAGTAGTAAGTTCCCGTCTTTGGCAAGTTCGCTGCATTTGGACGAACATTGTACCTCAAGGTCATTACCTTATCTTTGTAATTCTCAGAGAAATAGTTTGTAAAAGTAATGGTCACCTTTTGCGTACTTGGATCGGTCACTGCATTGGCAATTACTTCACCATTTTCGTGTACAATTGGAAACTCTAGCTTGGTCACCAGGCCTAGTTCTTTTGGAAGATCTAGAACCAATGTGTCACCAGCATTGATCTGCTGTGAGTCAGGGAAACTAATCTCGTTTGTCGCCTCCATCGTTTGACCAGTAGTGATCTTCGTGTCGGCAGTTAACGGTTGGTTATCAACCTTAATTTCAGTTTTTATCGTATAACTGGTTACTTCAGTCGCAAAGACTGTCGTAAAAACTGTCAAGGATAAAACTAAAAGACTCATAAATGCTAAAACTCGCTTCACGCGTGCTTTTGTGGTCTGCATATTATGCTCCTTTATAAATTATTTGATTATTATTGTAACATATCTGTTTATAAATGCAAGATTTTTTAATTATTTTTCACTAATTGTTCAGTTTTTTGTCAATCCGATTTTATAGGAGAGCCAAAACCTCTCAAATACTGTAACAAAGGCCATCATGAGCCTTTCAATTCACAACGAAAACCATCTTAATATCCATCTTTTCATTAAATTTTCACAAGCTTTTCCTGGTTTTTTAGATGTTGTTATCATCGCTTCGGAAACAAAAGAAAGCAACCCATATAAAAAGGCAGTAGCCGCTATGCAACTACTGCCTTCTAAAATCATCCATTATAAAAAATATCTCAGAAAATAGGTTGATGGCTATCGATCAAATAGACAAGGTAGCCACCTTTTTTACTTCGCCTTCTCTAAAATATAAACATGAGCGGACGAATACTGACTCTCCCGGTATCCTAAAGCTTCATAATTCGCTAATAATTGATTGTATTCTTCGTTTTGATCCTTTTGAGATTGAGGGATCACAATATAATCAATTGTTGGATCCGCCTTCTTATCATTGTGATAGAAAATATCAAAGAGTTTTTTATGACCTCTAAGTGATGGCGTATAGGCTCCCTCAGCTAAGACTGAAGCATCCTTTGGCAAACTTCCTAAAGTCTTTTGGATTTCATCAAACATTTCTTTATTTTGACGGTAATAGCCGATATTAAAGGACCAATTATGAGTAAAGTGGTGTAGAAGACTACCAGAAAAAATAATTCCTACTATCACGATAGCTACCGCCATTTTTTCCTGTAGGATGTTAGTTTCTTTCAAATCCTCTAAAGCTAGAAGAGCCATGATGAAAACCAAAGCACCACTTCCATAACTGTATTGGAAACCAATATCATACTGATAGGACCAATTGGACAATAAGTTAATCACTATTAGTGGAAGCACAAGAAAATAAGTCGACCAACGCCGTTGGAGTAGTCCTAAGAAACATAACGGAGCAAACATTAAGAATAAATACCCTAATCTTTTGGCAGTCAGTAGCGTACTAATGACATAGCCTGGATGGAAGAATAGATTCTTAATCACCATTAACATCCCGCTTTCCCCATTGAGCAAGAATCCGTCATACCGTGAAATCATTCCTCCCTCACCATAGGCACTCAAAAGGTACATGGCAAAAATAAAATAGGCGATTGGCAAGACAATCTCTGTAAAGAAAAGCCATCTTTTTGTCTGTTTGGATAAATCAAATCGTTTTTGAAAAAGGAAGAACAAGCCCATACTCAGCACATAGATGAAGGCATCCTCTTTTACCAACAATAGCAAGATGGTAGCTAGTAGGATCTTCCATTTTTGCTCCGAAATAATGAAATAAAATACCCAAAAGACCAGTGGGACTAAAAAGCAATTTTCATGCAGATGGAATCCCCCTGCCGTTGTCATCACCGGCAACAACACAAACCATAGGAGGGTCAAGGTATTTGTAAGAGCAGAAAACTTCAATTTGCGAAGGATCAATCTCAAAGGGATAATCCCTGAAAAGACTACGATCAGTTGTAAAATTTCTAAAGTCTCCACATATGGGAAAAGCTTATAGAATGGCAACATTAGATAAAAAATCGGTGAAATATGGACGGCAAAATGAGAGAGTACTCTATCTCTTTCTAAGGTCGTTATCGGAGTCAAATCGTGATTCATCCGTTCAAACATTTGAGAAAAGATCCCAATATCAAACGATGACAACTCATTTGTCTTCACTTTGTAAACCACTACAACAGAAAGATAAAGGACGTAGACCAGAACGAGCGAAAACACGATTGTTCGAACGATTTTTTTATGTCGCTCTAAGTAGTTATATATCGGGAATTTGAAATAAAGGATTATAAACGCAACTGAGATAATGGAGGCAATAGCAACCGGCCAGATGATTGAAAGAAATCGGGTGCTGGAAAGATCAACAGCATGAAGGCCAAGTGCTTGATCTTGAAAATTCGAGCTTCCCAAGGTTAATAATCGAGGGATGGCTAGTAAGATGACCAATACATACAAATAGGATGACTTTTCTTTATTAAGCATCCCTCCTATAAACAAAATCAGAGCTAAAAGAATCAAGCCCAGCGATAAAAAGGAGGACATACTCTTATAAATAGCTACGAGGAGAGTCACACAAGAAAGAATGATGGTGATACTACGTATATCTGACTTCGTCAACTTGTCATGTAAACATATTAAGGCGCCTCCCACAATAAAAAAGATTCCCATTTTTAATACGGACAAGGGGGCGATTGTCAAAAACAGATCCTGTGAGGTCGCACTCAACAAGTCTACCAATAGCATTGTCAAATAGGCACTGATACCGCACATAATAGCATAATCCGTTTTCGCAAACAAATCGCTAAAAACTTTTTTCATCATAAAATTCCTCCAAATGATATTTTATCATAATTTTATACTTCAAACCTAGTTTGGACTAATATTTTTGTAACCTCTCTAACCATTTGATGCCTTATGTTTTCAACCCCTATCAATTTTCAGTTTCGTCTTTGCAAACAAAAACCGTTAGCCGAAAAGCTAACGATTTACGTTAATCTGTCACCTCAGTGATCAATCCTGTATCGACATCATAGACAGCTCCTGAGATAATGACGTCGTCTGGAATCAGTGGCGATGCTTTTAAGAGAGCAACATCCTCACGGACGCTCTCGTAGATATCTTGAAAGGGTAGGAAGTCTTGGTCTCCAACATCAACTCCCAGTTCCTTCTTCAGATGCTGACGGAAGCCTTCATTCTCAAAGGTTTGTGCTCCACAGTCTGTATGGTGCAAGACCACGATTTCTCGAGTCCCCATCTGTTGCTGTGAGATGACCAAGGAACGAATCATGTCCTCTGTCACGCGCCCACCTGCATTCCGCAAAATATGGGCATCTCCCAAAGCAAGCCCCAGTGCTGGTGCCACGTGAAGACGAGAGTCCATACAGGTCACAATGGCCACTTGCGTTTTCGGTTTGATCGGAAGATGGAGGTCTCCGTGCAATTCAACATAGGCTTGATTGGCTTTTAAAAAATTCTCAAAATAGGACATTAGGAACTTCCTTTCTGGTTGATAAAATAGTTTGAACACCAAATTATTTACACTCTATCTTACCATCTTTTTCCCAGATTGTCAGTTGTCAGCCTACATGAAAAAGAGAGTGGGACAGAAATCGGTAATTCGTTAGAATTCGATTTCGTCGTCCCACCTCCGCACAGTTGAGTAGGGCTGTAAAAGCTGATGAAATCAGCGTAGTAGAGCCCACTCAACCACTGCGTCTTGCTCGACAATCCAAAGACAATTGAGAGGCTAGGACTTTTGTCCCAGCCTCTTTTATGTATTATGATCGTCTTGGTAAATAACGATTCAGCAAGCCAGCAAAGGTCTGAAGGTTGAGACTTTGAACATAGACCTCACCAGTCCCTCTAAAGGTATTGACAACACCTTCACCCGTTCCGATGGATTGCCAGAAACCATTTTCCAAATGGATATTGTAATCCAAAGACTGGCTCCAAGCAACGACATGGGCATTATCGATGGTGATTTCTTGATTGTTTAGCTCAATTTTTTAATTGAGCCGTAGGCATTCACCAAGAGGGTCCCTTGACCTTGGGTCGTCATGACGAAGAATCCACCCTGACCACCAAAGAGAGCCTTACCAATCGATTGGGTTTCCATTGTATAGAAAGCTGAACCATCCAGTGCAAGGAAGGCACCATCGTTCAATCGATACTGCTTTTCGCCCAAGTAGAGTGGCACCACCTGACCTGGTGAGTCGGGTGCCAATGCTAGGTAAGCATTATTAGACTGGGCAAATACCTGAGTGATAAAAGTACTTTCACCCGAAACCATTGACCGTCCAACTGCTTTCACAAAGCGTCCCACACCAGAGCCACTCGCATTTAATTTGGTGTTGAGGGTCACATTAGGCGTATGGTAGACCATACTCCCCCGTTGAATATAGACAGTTTCACCTTGATTGAGAGACAGCTCGACCAAAGGGAACTGCACATTGTTATCTGTAAAAAATTGCAAAATAAGTACCCCCCTATGTTTAGTAAGTATAGAAAAAGTATAGCACAGGAAAAACCTTTTTGCAAACGATTCCAAGATCTAGTTAAGAAAAGACTTTTTTCAAAACTTCCCCTACCGTGGAGACTGCTATTACTTGAATACCGTCTGGGATCGCGATCCCTTGGAGAGAATTTAGGTGCATAAATCTTAGTGAAACCAAGTTTCGCCGCTTCGTTGATCCGTTGCTCGATCCGAGTCACTCGGCGAATCTCGCCAGTCAAGCCAATCTCACCGATAAAGGCCTCTTGCGGATTGGTTGGAAGCTCCTTGTAGCTGGAAGCAATGGCCACCGCTACAGATAGGTCAATGGCCGGTTCGTCCAGTTTGACACCACCGGCTGACTTGAGATAGGCATCTTGATTTTGGAGAAGGAGCCCGCAACGTTTCTCTAACACAGCCATAATGAGGCTGACCCGATTAAAGTCAAGACCCGTTGTCGTCCGCTTGGCATTTCCAAATACAGTCGGTGTCACCAAGGCCTGAACTTCCGCCAAGATTGGTCTGCTTCCTTCCATGGTGACGACAATGGCAGAGCCAGTCGCCCCATCCAGGCGTTCTTCTAGAAAGACCTGACTGGGATTGAGGACCTCAACCAGGCCGCCTGACTGCATCTCGAAAATCCCAATCTCATTGGTGGAGCCAAAGCGGTTCTTGACCGCTCTCAGGATCCGGAAGGTGTGGTGGCGTTCACCCTCAAAGTAGAGCACCGTATCCACCATGTGTTCCAACATCCGAGGACCTGCCAAGGTTCCTTCCTTTGTTACGTGCCCGACGATGAAGATGGCGATGTTATTGGTTTTGGCCAACTGCATGAGCTCTGCCGTCACTTCCCGCACCTGAGAAACCGATCCCTGGACCCCTGAAATCTCAGGAGACATAATGGTCTGGATCGAGTCGATGATAAGAAAGTCAGGTTGGATCCGTTCAACCTCTGCTCGCACGCTCTGCATATTGGTCTCAGCATAGAGATAAAACTCACTGTCGATATCCCCCAAGCGCTCTGCCCGTAACTTGATCTGCTGGGCCGACTCCTCTCCACTGACATAGAGAACCGTTCCCACTTGAGACAGTTGGGTTGATACTTGAAGGAGCAGGGTTGATTTCCCAATCCCTGGATCACCACCGATGAGGACCAGACTTCCTGGTACCACACCCCCACCGAGTACACGGTTGAATTCCTCCATCTCCGTCTTGGTTCGATTGACATTGATGGAGGTCACATCTGCCAGTTTCATGGGTTTGGTCTTTTCACCTGTCAAGGACACACGCGCATTCTTGACCTCTGCAACCTCAACTTCCTCCACAAAGGAAGACCAAGAACCACAGTTAGGACAGCGCCCTAGGTATTTGGGTGAATTGTAGGCACAATTTTGACAAATAAATGTCGTTTTTTTCTTAGCGATGATAAACCTCTTTCTAAATCTCTATCTCACACTCAATCACTTGGCAAAAATCAATGGTTTCATTCGGTACAAATTGACGAATGAGCATGCGATGGGCTACAACTACCACAGTTTGATGTTCCCGATACTTAGCCATGCATTCTAGAAAACGAGACTTCATCTCTACAGCTGTCTCATATTGAACAGGAGAATTTGGGAGCAACTCCCCCTTGTTTTCTAAAAACAGACATCTAGCTGTCTCAAAGTTCTCTATACCTGTTTCATAAACCTGCCATTCGTGCAATAAAGGCTCTACCCTCAAAGGAAGGCCCGTAGCACAAGCCAGATAAGAAGCTGTTTCTAAAGCTCGCGTCACTGCTGAAGCTACTAGCAGATCAGCTGATTGGAACAAGGGGTTTTGGCAAAGGTCCTGAGCCTGTTTCCTTCCCTTCTCAGATAAGGGCGCCAAGTCTATCCCAAATCCCGTATAAGAACGCTCCTCTAACTCACGGTAATCTGGCTCTCCATGACGGATAAAAATAATTTTCATATTAAGATCCCCATAAAACTATTAATTCTCCTTGGTAGCTGACAAAACGGAAGCCTTAACACAGCCTTTGCCATCTACCCCTATAAACTCTATGCTTTTAGCACCGTTTTCCTCTAAAAAATCTTTTAAATCTGGATTAGTAAAGCAAGAAGCCCGACGCTTCTCAAAGATACGAGAAGATACAAGCAGCAAGCCGGTCGCAAATTTCTTCTTTCTGTCTTTTCTCCCCCGTCAAGGACACACGCGCATTCTTGACCTCTGCGACCTCGACTTCCTCGACAAAGGAAGACCAAGAACCACAGTTGGGACAGCGCCCTAGATATTTGGGTGAATTGTAGGCACAATTTTGACAAATAAATGTCGTTTTTTTCTTAGCGATGATAAACCTCTTTCTAAATCTCTATCTCACACTCAATCACTTGGCAAAAATCAATCTTCTCATTTGGCACAAACTGGCGCATGAGCATGCCGTGAGTTACAATGATGATAGTTTTATAATTTTTATATTTTTCCAAAGCTCTTAAAAAACGATGACGCATCTCTAGATCAGTTTCATAGAGATAAGGAGAATCTTCAGATAAAGCTCCTTGATGTTTTAGATAATATTCATGAGCTACCAATACACTAGTTAAATCAGAGTTAGTGCCATCTAAGTCTGGACGCCACTCATGAAAAAACGGCTCCACAAATAAGTCCAATCCTGTTTCAACTGCTACATAATGTGCTGTTTCTAAAGCCCTCGTCACAGACGATGAAATAATAATCTCTGCCTTTCCAAAACATGCGGTTTTAGCAACTTCTTTTGCCAGACTGCGACCTTTTCCCGTCAATGGTGCTAAATCACGACCAAAACCACTATAGAGTTGCGGATTTTCAAGTTTATCAAGCATACTATAATCTGGCTCCCCATGACGGACAAAGATAATCTTCATCTTAATGCCCTGTCGATCCAAATCCAATAGAAGTTACTTCAGCCAATTTCATGGGCTTGGTTTTCTCACCCGTCAAGGACACCCGTGCATTCTTGACCTCTGCAACCTCGACCTCCTCGACAAAAGAAGACCAAGAACCACAGTTTGGACAGCGTCCCAGATATTTGGGTGAATTGTAGGCACAATTTTGACACACAAATGTCGCCTTTTTCTTTGCGATAATAGACCTCTTTCTATATTTCTATCTCACACTCAATCACTTGGCAAAAATCAATCTTCTCGTCTGGTACAAATTGGCGCATCAGCATTCGATGGGCTACAACTACCACAGTTTGATGTTCCTTATACTTAGCCATGCATTCTAGAAAACGAGTCTTCATCTCTACAGCTGTCTCATATTGAACAGGAGAATTTGGGAGCAACTCCCCATTATTTTCTAAAAATAGTCTTCTAGCTTCTTCAAATCTATCTATCTATGCCACTTTCATAGACCTGCCATTCGTGCAATAATGGCTCCACTCTCAAAGGAAGCCCAGTAGCACAAGATACATAAGAAGCCGTTTCTAATGCTCGCGTCACTGCAGAAGACACCAGGATATCAGCTGAGCCAAGCAAAGTATTTTGACAAAGTTCCTGAGCTTGTTGTCTTCCTTTCTCAGATAAGGGTGCCAAATCCATTCCGAATCCAGTATAGAAGCGTTCCTCTAACTCGCGATAATCTGGCTCTCCATGACGTACAAAGATAATCTTCATCTTAGTGCCCTGTCGATCCAAATCCACCAGTCCGCACCCCCTCTGCCTCATCTCCATCTGCGATTAAAAATGGTGCAAAGACAGCCTGAACTACACGTTCTCCAACTTCAAGAACAACTTCTTGGTCCGTAATATTTTTCATCTGAGCAAAGATATGGCCTTCATTTCCTGGATTACCATAGTAGTCTCCATCAATGACACCAACAGAGTTGATCAAGACCAGACCTTTTTTACGAGGGTTAGAAGAACGGTCATAGAGATAGAGCACCTCAGTCGGCTGCATATAGGCCTTGACCCCAGTTGGAACAAGAACGATTTCTCCTGGTGCAATCACTGTACGCTCGGCTACCTTCAAGTCGTAGCCAGCTGCATGGGCTGTTTCCCGTTTTGGTAGCAAGTCTTGATTGGTATAGGTTGATACAAGTTCAAATCCACGAATTTTTGTCATCATGATTCCTCTTTCATTCTAATTAGTTTCCATCTCTTCTATTATACCATCACTTCGCCCTAGCGTCTCCCCCTCTACTACTATTCGTATTTTTTCTGACAAACACACAAAAGCCCCCTCAACCGAGGAGACTTTTGCAGGAGATTATATGAAAAAAGTAAACTGTATCAAACAAAGTTAGGAGGTCTTTGTTGATGAGACTAGTTTACCTCTTTCTCCTTAAAAAATCCTAAAGACTTTACAATTCTTGCAACAGATAGCGAAAGAGTTCGAGATTGCCTTTCTTCTTTGACTAGGAACTCTGGATGCCACTGCAAACCGATGATGCGATGACCATCCACTGCTTCGATAGCTTCAATGGTCTGGTCGCGTGGGTCAATGGCTGTCACTCGAAAGTTAGGCGCCAAGTCCTTGATGCTTTGGCGATGCACAGAATTGATCTGGCTAGCTTGTCCAAAGAGACGCTCCACCACGCTGCCTTTTTTGGTCTCAATGGAATGAGAAGTACCAAAAGGAAGCCCTTGCCAGTGTCCTTCCACTTCTTGATGGAGAGTCCCACCGAAGGCAACATTGACGAGCTGAACTCCTCGGCAGATAGCTAGGACCGGCTTGTTTTGACGGACTGCTTCTTTCAACAAGGCCAACTCAAACTGATCGCGCTCGAGATTGTAGTCATCACTCTCGATGGCGATCTCTTCTCCATAAAAGCTAGGATGGACATTTTGCCCCCCACTGAGGATAAGCTTGTCCACTGTCTCGATATAATCTTTGGCAAAAGACGGGTCTCCCACAGGAATGACCATAGGAAGGCCTCCTACTTGCTTAATGGTTTCCGCAAACTTACAAGATACAGACGAATGGATATTTTTCCCATCTGGATCCACTGCACATAGATTGGCAGATACTCCAACAATCGTTCTACACATGGCCTTCCCTCCTTTGATATTTCTATTCCCTATTTTATCATCCCACTTCAAGAGCGTCTAATATGTATTTTTTAAGGGCCTGATAAATATTTTTTATCACCTATAGACAAAAAAACAGGCTTGTCTAGCAAGGCTAGAACAAAACCTGTTTTAGAAATTAATTTTCACGTTTTTTATAAACCAAAGCGCTTCCAGCTACTGCCAAAGCAAGTCCTGCAGCCACTAGTCCTTCACTCATTGATTGACCAGTAGAAGGAAGAACTTCTTTTTTATCCTCTTTTGGAGGATTTGATGGAATTTCTTTTTCTGGTTTTTCAGTAGAAGGTGGTGGAGTTTTCCCTTTTGGAGGATTTGATGGAATTTCTTTTCTTGGTTTGTCATAAGAAGGTGGTGGAGGAGTCAGTTGATTGACAACATTCCCTTTATCTACTACCAAATCTGTCGCAGCAGTTAATTCCGCTGCAGAAACAGTGATTGAATCGGTTGAAAGTTGGTATCCTGCTGGAGCAGTCAATTCTTTCACCACATAATCCTTAGCCTCAAAGCCTACAAATCTTACAAGACCATTGGCATCAGATGTTGCAGTCGCTTGACCTTCGCCATATGGATTCGCAACTGGTGTCACACCATCTGCTTCAAAGAGTCCGAAGACTGCTCCTGCTAGAGATTGGTAGAATGGATTTATCTTGTGAAGCTGAATGGTATAAAGCTTCAATTCTGGTTTCTCAACAACTGGTGGAGTTGGTGGAATAGCAGTGAATGGTTTATTGACTACTTTACCTTGATCAAGTACTTGATCAGTTGAAGCAATCAATTGACTAGATGAAACAGTAATCGCTTCTTCAGAAAGTTGGTATCCTTCTGGAGCAGTGATTTCTTTCACTACATAATCCTTGGCTTCAAGTCCTGTAAAGGTCACAAGACCGTTGGCATCAGATGTCGCTGTTGCTTGACCTTTGCCATATGGATTTGCAACTGGTGTCACACCATCTGCTTCAAAGAGTCCAAAGACTGCTCCTGCCAAGGCTTTGCCTTCATTGTTAACTTTGTGCAATTGAATGCTGTAGAGAATCAATTCCGGTTTCTCAACAACTGGCGGAGTTGGTGGGATTTCAGTAAATGGTTGGTTTACTACATTTCCTTTATCCACTACCAAATCTGACGCAGCGCTCAATTCTGTTGCAGAGACAGCGATTGAAGCTGTTGAAAGTTGGTAACCTTCTGGAGCTGTCAATTCTTTCACTACATAATCCTTAGCCTCAAAGCCTACAAAGCTTACAAGACCATTAGCATCGGATGTCGCTGTCGCTTGGCCTTCGCCATAAGGGTTGGCAACTGGTGTGCTACCATCCGCTTCAAAGAGTCCAAAGACTGCTCCTGCTAGAGCTCGACCTTCACCATTCACCTTGTGAAGCTGAATCGTATAAAGCTTCGCTTCTGGTTTTTCAACGACTGGTGGAGTTGGTGGGATTTCACTTGTGACAAAGGTATTGGTGAAGGATGTCTTCGCACCATATGCCACTGTAGCCTTGATCGTATTGCTTGCGTCATCTTTCGTAACTGTTACTGTCACTTCGATGCTCGCTTGATCGTAGGTCATTCCTTTTTCTTGAGATTGTGGGATTACTTCCTTAATTGTGTAGTGGAAAGTTTTCCCTGCATCTTCTTGTGAATAAGAAATTTCGTCAAATGCTACAGAACCATCTGCTGCATTTTGTTTTGTTTGAAGAACTTCTCCAGCTTCATCCAACAAGTTAAAGCTGAATTCGCCATCTTTTAGGTCACGACCTTCTAAAATCTTGCTAGCTGAAATCTGAGCTTTTGCTGGACTTGGAGCTGAGTAAGTATTTGCAAAGACCTTGTTTTCTGGATAGACAACTGTTGCTTTTAGGTTGTCTCCATCTTTTGTTACCTGAACGGTTACTTGTTTTTCTGCTGTATCGTATGTGATACCTGGTACGTTCCCCTTCACTTCCTTCACAGTGTAAGTGTGTTCACCTTCTGCTGTGTAAGAGATAGCATTAAAGGTTACTTTGCCAGATTTGTTAGTAACAGTTTGAAGTTTGTTAGTACCTTCGTACAATTCAAAACTAAACTCACCGTCTACCAAGTCACGACCTGTCAACTCTTTAGACAACTCAATTGTTGCAGTCGTTGCGTTTGGTGTGAAGGCGTTAGTAAATGTTTTGTTTTCTGGATAAACGACTTCTGCCTTCAAGGCATCTCCATCACGAGTAACTTTAACAGTCACTTGTTTTTCAGAAGCATCGTAAGCAATCGTAGCATTGTCCCCTTTGACCTCTTTCACAGTGTAAGTGTGTTCACCTTCTGCTGTGTAAGAGATAGCATCAAAGGTCACTTTGCCAGATTTGTTAGTAACAGTTTGAAGTTTGTTTGCACCTTCGTACAACTCAAAGCTAAACTCACCATCTACCAAATCACGACCTGTCAACTCTTTAGACAACTCAATTGTTGCAGTCGTTGCATTTGGTGTAAAGGCATTGGTAAATGTTTTGTTTTCTGGATAGACAACTTCTGCCTTCAAGGCACCTCCATCACGAGTGACTTTAACAGTCACTTGTTTTTCAGAGGCATCGTAAGTAATGGTAGCATTATTACCTTTGACTTCTTTTACAGTGTATGTATGTTCACCTTCTGCTGTGAACTCAATCGGTTCGAATGTAATTTTCCCGCTTTGGTTAGTCGTTGTTTGAAGCTTGTTTGCACCTTCGTACAATTCAAAGCTAAACTCACCATCTACCAAATCACGACCTGTAAGATTTTTATCCAGCTCGATAGTAGCTTGAGTCTTAGCTGGCTTCTCTTTCTTGTTTACAATCGTTTTGCTAACAGGTTTAGTTGGTGTCGTAAATTCACTAGCTTCAACAATTGTATCTTCTGCCAACCCATAGCCTTCCGGAGCTTGAATTTCTTTGATGATGTATTTGTCACGAAGGATGTTCTTGACAGTAAATTCACCGTTCGCATCTGATTCAAATTCACCAATCACTTGACCAGTTGCTTGACGAACTACTTGGAATTTTGCACCTTTAAGAGGTCCGTTTTGCTCGTCTACCTTAGTAACCTTGATACTGAACTCGTAACCAATACCTTCACCACCAGCAATTTGGATTTTCACTGTACTGTTTGATGCATATTCATCCTTATTGCTTCCCTTGATAGTAGCTTGGTTAAGAATTTTTTCACCATCAACAACAGCATAGTTTACTTCTGTCCCATATTCAATAGCAAATTGATCATCTGCAGCAATGTTACCTAGATTAATAGAAAATGAATTTCCATTAATATTCACTGTATAGTCAGCGGTAACATCTTTTGCGTTTTTGAGTTCCCATTTACCATTGTTATATTCCCAAGTTCCTTTTTTAATCTTGAAACTTCCTGGCTTGTAGGTGATACCTGGTGATTTCAAGGTATCTGTAACAACAGCATCATTAATGACTTCATTCGTTCTGTTTACAGAAATTCGGAAGCCGAGCTCTTTGTTTCCTGCTTCGCTCCAACCCGATTTAATGATAGAGTAGCGGTTACCTCCACCTATTGTTCCACTTGTGACTTTTCCTGTGAATTTCTCTTTATCATTTACAGAAACTTTAACTGGAACTTCTCCATCATTTGGAGATTTTACTTTATTAACTTGAGCATAGAAGAAGAATGAACCGGATACATCGTCTTTTGTTTCTACATATTTTGTAAAGGTCAAGATAATTTTACCAGTAGCTGCATCAACTTTTGCCTTGGCAACCAAGTTATCACTTGGATCTTTAATCTCAAAATCCTGTGATTTGATATCAATTGGTGAGTCGATTTTAACCTCTGTTGTGTCTCCGGCTTTGACTGTTCCTCTTTTCCCGATAGCAAACTTTGCATTCAGACGGAAAGTATCGTATCTTCCAAGCGGTCCTGTCAAAGCTTCACCTTTATCATTTTGAATCTTTACATCCGTGATGACATCCACTTTTTTTGACGTTTCTGCATTTACAATTTTTGAAAAAAGCGTAAAGCTTACCATCAACAATGAAAGCGTCATCAATAGATATATTGCCAACTTTTTCATTTTTTCTCCCCTTATATTCATAATAATAAGTGAAATTATTATACCACAAACTAGTAATAATGCAACTATAAAGTAACATTTTTTATTTAGTTTCCTTCCAAAATGAATTGTCTTCACAAAACAATTGATAGTTATACAAGTTTTTTTGCCTATATTATGTTAAAATAGAGAGAAGAATAGGATCATTCTTCAAGGCCCTCTTGGAGCGTTTTTGAAGACGCAAGTCCTAGATTTCTAGACTTGCTTGAAAATAGATATAGAAATGGAAGATACAATGGAAAAACAAACCGTTGCAGTATTGGGTCCTGGTTCATGGGGAACAGCCCTTTCACAAGTCCTCAATGATAACGGCCATGAAGTCCGTCTCTGGGGAAATATCCAAGAACAGATCGATGAGATTAACACCAATCATACCAATCTGCGCTATTTTAAAGATATCGTTATTAGTGATCAGATTACCGCTACGACCGATCTGAAAGCAGCCTTGGACAGTGTAGATGCCATCCTCTTTGTGGTTCCGACTAAGGTAACCCGCTTGGTAGCTAAACAAGTCGCTGAGACTCTGGACCATCCTGTCAAGGTCATGCACGCCTCCAAAGGGTTAGAACCAAACAGTCACAAACGGATTTCTCAAATCTTAGAAGAGGAAATCCCTGCTTCTCTACGTAGCGAGATTGTGGTCGTGTCTGGTCCAAGTCACGCTGAAGAAACCATCGTTCGCGATATCACTCTGATCACAGCAGCTTCTAAGGATTTAGAAACAGCTCGTTACGTTCAAGAGCTCTTCAGCAATCACTACTTCCGCCTCTATACCAACACAGATGTGATCGGCGTAGAGACAGCCGGTGCCCTGAAAAATATTATCGCCGTCGGAGCTGGAGCCCTCCACGGACTTGGTTTCGGAGACAACGCCAAGGCTGCCATCATCACGCGCGGCCTAGCTGAAATTACCCGTCTAGGAGTGAAACTTGGGGCTAGCCCCTTGACCTATAGTGGATTATCCGGAGTTGGAGACCTGATCGTGACAGGCACTTCGATCCACTCTCGGAACTGGCGAGCAGGGGATGCTCTCGGTCGCGGTGAAAAACTAGAAGATATCGAAGCCAACATGGGCATGATCATCGAAGGGATTTCAACCACTAAGGCTGCCTACGAACTGGCCCAAGAGCTAGATGTCTACATGCCGATCACACAAGCCATCTACCAAGTGATTTATGAAGGGCAAGACATTCGCGAAGCCATTAACTTCATGATGAACAACGAATTTAAAGAAGAAAATGAGTGGAACTAAGGAATTTTTCCTTGCCAATCAGATCAACAACCAATCAGTCTTTAGTTAGAAAGGAATTATTATGACAAAAGTTAGGAAAGCAGTCATTCCTGCGGCCGGACTTGGAACGCGTTTCCTACCCGCAACCAAAGCCTTGGCCAAAGAAATGTTGCCAATCGTGGATAAGCCAACGATCCAATTCATCGTCGAGGAAGCCCTTAAGGCTGGCATCGAGGATATTCTCGTTGTCACTGGTAAGTCAAAACGTTCGATCGAAGACCACTTCGACTCAAACTTCGAACTCGAGTACAACCTCAAGGAAAAAGGAAAAAATGACCTGTTGAAACTGGTCGATGAAACTACCGGGATGCGCCTCCACTTCATTCGTCAAAAACATCCGCGTGGCCTTGGAGATGCTGTCCTTCAGGCTAAGGCCTTCGTTGGGAATGAGCCTTTTGTCGTGATGCTAGGGGATGACCTCATGGATATCACGGATGATACAGCCACCACTCTCACCAAGCAATTGATGAATGACTATGACGAGACACATGCTTCCACCATTGCCGTCATGAAAGTTCCCCATGAAGAGGTCTCTGCCTATGGAGTCATTGCTCCTCAAGGGGAAGGCATCAACGGACTGTATAGCGTTGAAACCTTTGTCGAAAAACCGGCACCCGAAGAGGCACCAAGTGACCTTGCCATTATCGGTCGTTATTTGCTAACTCCAGAAATCTTCCAAATCTTGGAAAACCAAAAACCAGGCGCTGGAAATGAAATCCAATTGACTGATGCCATTGATACCTTGAACAAGACCCAACGAGTATTTGCCCGCGAATTTAAGGGCAGACGCTACGACGTGGGGGACAAGTTTGGTTTCATGAAAACATCTATTGATTATGCCTTGAAACACCCACAGGTTAAAGATGATCTCAAACAATACATCATCGATCTTGGAAAAAAATTAGAAACATCTGAACAAACTTCGAACTAAACCATTTACGAATCTGAAGGATGTAAAAGAGACTGACCATATGGTGTAAGTGGTCCCCCACTTTACAAAATGGTCAATCTCTTTTTCTCGTAAAAAGAAGCTGGATAAAAAGTCCAGCTTCTTTCATTTATTCTCTTGTTCAACTATTTTATCTGATTCTATTTTTTAAGGATGAACATTGTAAGAATAATTTGTATTTGGGTAAGTCTCGATTTCGCTTGGATTGAAATTAGATCCGAAGCGATTATTGTTGTTTACACTATTTCCTGCTACAGGAGCTTCAGTTGGAGCTTGAACAGTTTCTTCTGGCTTCACAGGAGTTTCTACTTTAGGAGATACAACTGGTTGTTTATCCTTGTTAGCAGCATATCCAAAGCGATTGTTTGGATTTCCTTCTGCATTTGCTGGGATATCCTTATTAGAAGGGGTAGCTCTATAATAAGAAGCAGGAATTTCAACTTTTGTACTATTTCCGTCAACTTGTGGTTTTTCTGGAACTGTTGGTGTATCTGGTTTCTTAGGCTCTTCAGGATCTTTATAATTATCTGGTTTAGAAGCACGATAAGGATCTGACTTGCGTCCAGCTGCCTCTAATTGTTTTTCCATTAATTTTTCATAATCTTTGAAGTGTTGGAAAAGACGATCAGACAAGTCAAGTGAATCTTTCGTTACTTTATCTTCAGCAGCTTTTGCAGCTTCTGGTTGATCTTTTAGTGAATAATATTCAATATCCTTCTTCTCTTGATCAGCAATAAATCCTTTTTCTAGTGCTTTCCAATGTTCTTGGACGGTTTTTCCAAAGATATCTTGATTGTTGATTGCCATGTTGTCAATATGCCAAACAGTCCAATACCAAGAATTTGGATCATAGGTTTCTGTTTGTGGTTTAAAGGCTTCATAAGTGTCTTTCACATTTCCATAGAATGGGACATATGGAGTGTTCCGTGATGGCCCCATTCCTAACCAAACTGTACCACCAAATGATTTTGGTAGTTTTGGATTGATTTGATAGACATGGGCATCGATAACGTTTTCATTACCTAGTGCATATTTGTATTGATCCTTGCGAACTGTGTCGTTTGCGCCATTGTCACCTTGTTTCTTCACTCCGATTTGATCGTCCGGTACGAAGCGACCATTTAAGTGTTCAAAGCGATTCCGTTGCATAGCAAAGGCATCTTCTAAAGTAAATTTCTTATTTGGATTAGTTGGAGAACGGAATAGTTCGTATTCGTCATCCTCGTAAGTCACTTTAGACTCTGGATCAAGTACTGTAATCCCTGCATAAGTACGAGAACGGTCCCCTTCTGCATATTTTTTTCAGGTCCGTAAGATTTAGCAATATGGAAGTTGCCATCTTTATCAGTCTTGTAACTTCCTGATTCTTTGGCTACTTTTTCAACATCTTTCGAAGCAATCACATTTTTCCTTGTCATTCAAATCAACATGACCGAGGTAATAAGTATTCGCAAAGACTGCGTATTTATCTTCTGGCACCTTCACCGCTACATATTGGTGACCAGAAAGAATTTCCATATACCATGTCTCGTTTTGGTCAGCAACTACAACTGTATTTCCTTCAGCTGATCCCTTTTCTTCGATAACTTTTCCAAGTAATTCGATTGCTTCACGAGCTGTTTTTGCACGAGGTAAGATTACGTCAAGCATTGCAGCTTCTGGAAGTCCATTTTCTTTTAGTGGATCTTTTTCTAATACTTTCTTATTTGGGATTGCTGTAACAGTGGCCGTCATTGAAACGCCCGCTTCGTTAAAGCCATGTTCCCCAAATGCACCATTGCTACCATCTCCACGAGCGGAATCATAAGCAGCTGTGTATTTCATTTCGCTGGCAGCATGAGGATAGGTGAAACCATTGGATTCGTCCTGAATTTGATCTCCTTCCTTATAATTCTTGGCATCAACAACAACATAGTTTTTGTTGTGTTTTCCGCCATTTGGATAATAAGGATAGTCCTCAGTACGACCAAACAGGGTAGTACCATCCTTGGTCAACTGACGTCCAATGATAAATCCACAGCAAGCCTCAACAGCTTGAAACGGAAGGAGCAATATAGCCATCGCTACTAACGAGAGCTTAATCAACCATTTTTTCATTGCAAATCTCCTTTTATTTAATATTTTATCCATTTTATGAATGGATAAGAAAGATATTTACAATTGTTAGTTTACTCCTTTTCAATTCTTTTTGCAAGCGCTTTCTTATGTGGTCTTTATTCACCTTTAGAGCAACTTTTTGGGTGTATCTGCTTGTTTTGGGATTTTATATACAAAAAAACTGAGACTTCACTCAGTTTTCAGATAATTTACAAATTCGTTACAAATCATAAAAAGGGATGAGCAAATAAAGCCCAAGCATAAAGAAGAACGGCCCCAGCTGTATAAAGGAACAGAGCTCCCAAGCGCCAGCTTTTTTTCACACTATCTCGCTCCCCATAGACGGGAAAGACAAAGGCTAGAATCCCTCCTCCTACCAAGCCTCCTAAGTGACCTGCTAGACTAATCCCTGGCATAAAGCTAAAGAGGATATTGATCAGGATCAAGGAAGTATAACTTTGGCTCAGATACTGAATGTAGGGACTCCGAGCAATAAAACGTAAACTGGCAATAGCGCCAAAGATACCGAACAAAGCGGTAGAAGCCCCTGCTGCGACGACTTCTGGAGAAAAGACCAAGACAAAGAGATTCCCCATCAAGCCAGATAGCAGATAGAGGGCTAAGAAGGCCTTTGAGCCAAATAAATCTTCTGCGATCCTTCCGAGGAAATAGAGGGTAACCATGTTCAAAACAAAATGTTGCAAGCCAATATGAACAAATATGGCAGCAAGCAACCGCCAGCTCTGGCTCGGGTCTACTTGGATTTCAGCTCCTAAGACACCCCCAAAATCATAAACAGTTTGGACAGATTCATAGTCAAAACCACGAACCAGCAACATGGCTAGAAAAACGCCGGTTGTTAATAGGAGCAAGCTACTGGTCACTGGGTATTTCTTATCAAATAGTTGATTCATCCACAAGAACCTCCTGTACTGGAATATCATGGGGAGCAGGTGAAAAGTCTACTTCCTGGCAAGCATAGATAGTGCTGACGGTCGCTCCGTCGAAATCTGCCAAATAGCGATCGTAATAGCCTCCTCCATAACCCAGACGGTAGCCATCCTTTTGAAAGGCCACTCCAGGAACATGGATCAGGTCAATCACCGACTGATCTACCGCTTGAGCCCCATCCTCTGGTTCCAAGAGACCAAAGGCTGTTGGTTTCAATTTCTGCGGATCATAGACTGCAAATTCCATGCGCCCTTTGGGATAGGTTTTTGGGATGACAACCTGTTTACCATCTTCTTGAGCTGCATCAATCAGAAAACTCGTATCCACCTCATGCGGGAAGGACAAATAGGTCGCAATAACGCTTGCTTCTTGGTAAGCTGACAAAGAGCGTAACCGCTGGATCAAGGCTCGATCAGCCTTTCGCTTGTTCTCCGGCTCCAAGCCTTTCATCTTCTTCAATATACTTTTTCGAATACTTGCTTTCATTTCCGTCTCTCTTTATTGGTTGGCTTTCATTTTCAAGAAAGGACTAATGGCTTTGACCCCAACGTGCAGGGCTTCTTCCTTGGGACTCATCTGAGGGTGATGGAGGGCAAATGGACTATCCACTCCCAACCAGAACATGACCCCATCTACTTTTGACAAGAGATAACCAAAATCCTCTCCAGTCATGGCGGGTAGGATATCAATCAAGGTGACATCTTCTGCTTGATCAAAGAAGGTCATCAGTTCATCTGCCAAGTCCGGATTGTTTTCCACCGGCAAATAGCCCCTTTGCTTAAGTTCAAGATCTATCTCCATATCAAAGCATCTGCAACCCCTCTGGCAATCGTCTCGAGTCGCTTCTGGGTCAAGAGGTTCATTTCCATGGTCAGGGTCCGAATCGTCCCATGCAGAAAGGCCGTCTCCGCAATGACATTATTGGTCGTCCCCACATGCATGGAACCGAAGGTCACAACAGCTCCCTCGATAGGATCGACATTGCGGCTGACAATGGTTTGAACCTGGGTGACAAAATAGCTAGCAGCAACCAGGGCATCCTTGGCTTCATGAGGAAAGGCGGCGTGTCCACCTTTTCCTTTAAAGGTCAGCTTCACTTCACAGGTCCCTGCAAAGAGCGTCCCCCGATTGGTCGCGATTTCGCCTACCTTTAAGTCCGGACGGACATGGAGGCCGTAGAATTGATCAGGTAGCCAGTCTCCAAAGGCCCCATCTTCATACATAAGCATGCCTCCAGCTTCATTTTCCTCGGCTGGTTGAAAGAGGAATAAGAGATTGTTCTTAGGCTGTTCTTGAACCAATTGCTCCAACAAGCCCAAGGCTAAGGTCATATGAACATCATGGCCACAGGCATGCATCCGACCTTCGTGGTGGGAGGCAAAGTCAAGGCCAGTTTGCTCGATAATGGGCAGTCCATCGATATCCGTCCGCCAGCCAATGGTCTTTTCTGGATTGGATCCTTTCAGAAAAACCAGGATCCCCGTCCGCCAGGTCCGCTGCTCGACGAATTCTTTTCCCTCGGTGATTTCTGCGATGCGCTCCAAGAGATAGGCTTGTGTTTTAAATTCTTCTAGTCCAATTTCTGGGATTTGATGCAGATCTCGCCGAATTTTTACTAAATCAAGTGTCATATCCATCTTCCTCTTTTGAGAAGAAGCCGAGGTGTCCCCCAGCTTCCTTTTCTTATTCTTATATTAAAGGTTACGCAAGGCATCCTCAAGCGCGGTTTTTTGTTGCGTCTGTTCGTCAATCGTCTTGATCACGCGCGCAGGTACACCTGCTACCACTACATTTTCAGGCACATCTTGGGTAACAATCGCACCCGCCGCCACGACGGAGCCATTACCAACTTGCACCCCTTCGATGACGACGGCGTTGGCTCCCACCAAAACGTTGTCCCCGATACGAACTGGTTCTGCCGAGGCAGGCTCAATGACACCTGCAAGGACTGCTCCTGCTCCGATGTGGCTGTTTTTACCAACCGTTGCACGGCCACCAAGAATAGCCCCCATATCGATCATGGTCCCTGCACCAATTTCAGCCCCGATATTGATGACCGCTCCCATCATGATCACCGCATTGTCTTCAATGGTCACCTGATCTCGAATGATCGCACCCGGTTCAATCCGGGCATTCAAATAACGCTTGTCCAGCAAAGGTACCGCCGAATTGCGACCATCTTGCTCTACGATATAGTCTTTGTTTTCTGTTAAGTTGACAAGAAGGGGCTCAATCTCTTTCCAGTCTCCAAATAGGACATTGCCTAGCTTTACAACGGATGCTGGAAGCTCTCCTGCCAATTCCCCTTCAAAGGTCACTTTTACGTTGGTTTTCTTTTCTGCATTGCCGATAAAGGCGATAATCTCTTGTGCAGTCATTTTTTGTGCAGTCATGGCGATACCTCTTGTTCTATGTAGTCAGTCCTCTAGGAAGATAGGCTCCTTTTGGACTCTTTGATTTTACTATTATAGCATAATTTGCAAGAATTCTTTCTCATCTAAAGATTTCATCAAAGCAACACGTTCTGGACCAATAGAGACAAGTAGAGAGGCCAGAATTTTTTGACAACCCCTAAATAGGAATTCTCAGATGATCTTATCGATTATGATTTATCCTCAACACTCCTTATACTTTTCAAACGGAATCTTCCCCCAGTTTCATCAAAAGACATAAAGACACTCATCTTATCCCTTGTAGTATAGACGATTGTAATTCGTTTGACTCCCCCAATAGCATAATTATTATGCATAAAGTCAGGAGTTCCTAATTCTTTTACAGCTTCTGTCAACTCTAGACCTTCTTCAGATGAAGCTTGCAAAGCCTTATAGTCTTTACTTGTTTTCGTGACTTCTCCTCTAAAACTTTTCCTAGTATAATAGGTCACACTACTGAGTTCCATAGAATCTTGTTCTTTCTGAAAATTAAGAGATAAGCGCCCTGTATCCCCGACGAGCTCATATTCTAATCCGATTCTCTGGCTACCGTCGGAGCTAGAGGACAGGTGACCAGAGACCGCTTTCCCAATCTGATCGACAATCTGCTCTGGCGTTACATTAGGTTCATTCGCTTTTCTCACTAAAGAAATGAAATCCTCTATGGACAATTCAATTCTGTGGTCCTTGTCAATATAAGGAGAATCTTCTCCAAAAAATGTAAATTCAGTTTTTACGGATGAATCTGTTGGGAGCTTCTCAGTCTTTTTAGTGGTTGAATAGGAATCTCTTTGATGGGAAAGGTATCTTACATAGTGGAGAGCCCCACAAAAGAGACACACAATGACGACAAGACCTATCCCTAGCTTCAGGAGACCACTGCGACGAGAAAACCAGGATGCTTTGAACTGGCCCATTTGGGATGCGTATACTCGATCTGATCTCGAATATTTGTCTTCCTCAAATTGATCTTTGGATTCAAATACCTCTCCTTGTGGTTGACCTTCTGAAAACACCTCCGGTACTTTTTTATTCCCCCCTGGCACTTTTGACCATTCTCGTTGAATTTTTCTACCTTTTTGCATTTCACTCTCCCTTATTCTCGTTTCTCAGGATGGAAGAAAACGGAATGAGACTCCTCCTTCTCACTTTAGTTATTCTTTTTTATCCTTCAATTTCGTCATACTTCCCAAACGGAAAAAATCTCCATCTTGATCAAAATACAAGGTAACTCGCATCTCATCACTTGCTTTATAGGAGATAGCAATTTGAGCCTCCGTCCCAGGTAAAAAACTGGAATAGAGCCAATCTGGTACTCCCAATTCTTTGATAGCTTCCATCAACTCCACCCCCTCTTGACCTGGCTGAGGAATAAGAGCACTATAATCATCACTTGTTCTTTCAGTTGATTCTCTCTGGCTTTCTAGGGTAAAATACTGAATCGAATGCAGAAGGAGGCGATTCTCCTTTTCACTAAAATCAAAGTCCAGTGCTGCTTTATTATCGGTAAGGAGATACGTCAATACACTTCCTCGACTACCATCAGAGTCTATACTCACATATCCATCTCTTGCTTTTCCTAATTGGTTGAAAATATCATCCATAGTAAGGTTGGCATCATTAATTTCTAATGTATGCGACAACCTCCTCTATATTGATATCAATTTTATGATTTGGGTCTGTATAGCGAGAGTTTTTATTAAAAAGATTTTTAAATTCCTTATCTGATAAACGAGCCTCTGTCCCCTTGCTTAATTTTACAGAGTGAGAATCATGCGCAGGTGATTTCACATATCGAGACACAATGTTAAAAAGGAACAAGAGGAACAGACCTCCTAGCACTAGCTTGAAGAAAATAGAGAAATGAGCTAAGTAAGACTTCTTAAGCACACTTTTTTGAAGATTCTCTCCACCATTTCGCTTCCCTGTTTTTGCTTCTTTGACCCTGCTTGGTAGTTCCATCCTATCATTCTGCAGATTACTTTTTGAAGAGAGCTCTGAAGAGATTTTATTTCCACCTGGGACCTTAGTCCATTCTCTCTGAATCTTTCTACCTTTTTCCATTCAATTTCTCCCCTCTATCAGGTAAGACTTGTAATCCCTTGAGAGTCCACCTGGCTCTTTCGCAACAAATAGCAAGAACCATCCATTATTTCAATCTCTAATAAATAAGATTTCCCCTTCTCATCCTGATAGGATAGTTGAAAACCTTCCTGATCAGGCCCGATCTGGTGTCGAACGAAGGATTGTAAGCCCTGATAGCTACCTAGAAGTGCTTTCAGATCCATCTTTTCTCCAGGTTCTAAGCTCTGGTAAACTTTTTCTGAAAAAGCTTTGTTCCCCTCCCGGTCTAGATTGGCTAGACTGGCGTCGATCTCTTCTAGCAGATAGCTCCCATCAGCCCCCTTGCTAAAAAGCAAACGGATGGAGGCTCCCTTTCCCCTATCGTCCCATCGATAGAGCAGGGAGAGACTGGGTTGCTTACTTGCTGTAGATTGAAAGAGAACTTTCTCTTGGGGGTGCCCCATTTCCTTCAGAAGGGTCTCCAGGCGACTTCCAGTCTGCTTCAGGCTACCGTTTTGGTTCTTTATCGACAGAGGGAAGCGCTCGATCTGGTCCAAGGTCCATGGCGAATCCTTTTTTTCATTCGTTTCTTTTAAGAGTCGCTCCCCTTGAAATTCTTTCGCTTTAAAAGTTGATAAGTTCCTTATTTCACTTATCGCTGTAGAACTTTTCGGCGGATGACTAAGGACCTCTAACCCCATCCCTAGGAGGAGCGCTAGCAGCAGGAGACCAGGAATTGTTAACTTCTTGATGACTGTATCCATTTACTCCTCCTTATTCGACCTTGACTAGATGATAGCGAGCATCTTTTTGGGCTTGCAAAGTGAGAAAGACGAGCCCCTCTTGTGCACGGTAGGTTAGGACCAAAACTGTCTTTCCATCCTTACGATTCAAAAGCAATGATTGTGGCAAGCCAACCTTTTGTAAAATGTCTTCTAGTTTCATGCCTGTCTTCTCTTTCCCACTAGCAAGACTGGTCAAGGCTGCCTTTTTCAGCTGTTTACTTTCTATATTCTGCTTAGAGGTTGGTTGATAGCCCTGAATAGCTGTTAGATAGTAGCCATCCTTCATATGGGTAAATTCAAATTGGTATCTATCTCGACCATCTTGTGTCGTTCCATAGCTGAGACGAAGGAGCTGCGTTCTAGTTTTTGATTCAAGCCGAGCTTGCTTGGCTCCCCCTAATTTTTTGACCAGGGTCTCTGGTGTCGTCCCCTTGGTGCTTGGTCCACCAGTCCCATCTCCCATTTTAAATTCTAGCAATTCCTCCAAATGCACCCCAACTTCTGGTCGATCTGATTTCGCCAGGAAGGCCTGCAGATAAGCTTCTTCCTTACGAAAGGTCACTTGCTGGTCTGGATTTAGCTGGTCTTGTGGCCTTCCAGAAGCAACAAGGCCGTAGCCTACGCCCAGCATTGCGAGGACCCCGAAAATAATCCCTCTTTTTTGGATGAAAGCTAAGAGGGTCTTCAGATGTTTTCTTGTTGTTTCCTTTACATTATCCATTCTGCGATCGTATCTGTATCCCTTTCCGTCCAACTGTTCACACGTGTTTCCTTTGTCAACATATCCTACTATACCATAAATAGCCAGTCCTCGCTAGAACAGAAAAAGATCTGAAAATACTATTCCAGATCTTTTTAGGGTTTTAAGTGAATGGATTTTTCCTCCCTTACATCTTTCGAAAAGAATGAATGAAGAGCCCTTCTTCATCATCATTCTTTTTCAGATAAGAGGAAATCACCATCTGATTGTCTCACAAAAGTCAACCTATATTCAGAGGAACTTGAGGATTTAAAAGATACTCTCATTGTAGTCACAATATCATGAGTTTTGTAGTCCTCTTCTGCAGACATTGAAAGACTAGAAATAGTATGATCCTTAATCACTTCCTTGTAGGATACACCATCCTTACCAGTTTTGGCATCTCCCACTTTCAGTTTATCATAGTAAGATGAGGTCATAAAATCATCCTCAGCTTCTTTATAATTTCCTGAATAATAGAGGTCTTTAAATAATAATTGTCTCCATTCTTCTGAAACGTAAGGCGCATTTCACGAACAGTACGATAAGAAGGCAGCGTATCATCCTGATCTTCGTCTAACTCGCCCCATTCTAAATCAATTTTATCTCTTCGAAACGTGCCTTTCAAAGCCTTGCCATGTGCATCCACGACATCTTCAATGCTTGTTCCTAAATCTGGAGTTTCGTATGTCCCAAACTCCAAATCAGCTAAATCATCAATGTTCCAAGAAAATTCTGCTTCTTCCGGATTAATATACTTCCCAGACTGATCACGTTTTGATTCCCCTGCGTCAGCTGTTGGGTGAAGGGCTGGTTCGCTACTTTTAGCATTTGTTGCACCAAAAGAACGGCCAAGAAATAGACCTGCAATGACTCCTAAGACTGCAAAAACACTAACACAAGCGATTAATAGACCTTTCCCTGGCTTCTTTTGATTACCAGTTTCTGGCACACCAAATGGTACCTGTGATTGATTCATATTCATCTTTCATCTATCTCCTCTATATTAAAAACGTTCTGGACCAATGTATAAGAAGTCCCCATCTGGTTGTGCTAAGAAGCGTAATGTCTTATAATCGTCACCGACCTTAAAGTTTACGGTTGCAATAACACGAGTAGAGTCATACTCTTCTCCATCTGCAGTAGTTTTTGTTTCTGTTCCAATTCGAACAGCACTTGATTTACGCTTTTTCAAAACTTCTGATAAAGAAGTTCCACCTTTACCAGTTTTCTTATCTCCTGTTTTCAGATTTTTAAATTCTTTTGTACTTAACTCATAATCTGCAGAAGTTTCTTTATCTTCATCTTCATCTTCTTCATCTGCATGGAATTCTTCTAAATCATAAGCTTCTACAGTTTTCAAATAATAATTGCCATCAACTTTTTCAAATCGGAAATAAACATTCTGATGTTCAGCATTCTTTGCGCGATCCCAATAAAGAGTGAGGCTATTCTTATCATACTCTACACTGGAAGCCAATCCATAGGTGTCAACAATCTGATCAGCAGTCAAACCATAACCATCCTTATTGGTATAACTCAAGGAACCAAGGTCTTTAAGAGTCCAGGTGAAAACAGTCTCCTTCTTTTCTGTAATGAAGCTGTTCTTTATCTTTTTTGCTTCTTCATTAGCGCGTTCTAAACGTTTTGTTCGATTAGCATCTGCTTGAGGCTTAGATGAATTTCCCCAGAAATAGCCAGCTCCACCACCAATTAATCCACCAAGAAGGAGTGCAAGAAGGGAAAAGACAACAAATTTCGTCCATCCACGCTTCGGTTTTGGTTGAACATTCCATTGCGATTGGAAGGCTTGAGGGTTCCCTTGTTGGTAGAACGGATTATTCTCTACCTGAGGCGCTTGATTTTGGAAAAATTGTTCCTGTCCTCCAGCTTGTGGTCCTTCTACTGGAGAAGCCTGTTGAAAGGCTTGCGCTCCTGGTGCCCCAAATGGCTCATAAGCTGTTTGGCCATTTTGTGCTCCAAAAGGTTCTTGGACGGTTTGACCAGTTTGAGCTTCAAGAGGTTGCTGAACAGTTTGTTCTTCTTGTGCTCCAAAAGGTTCTTGAACAGTTTGTCCCTCTTGTGTTCCAAAAGGCTCTTGAGAAACGTTCTCCTCTTGTGTTCCAAAAGGTGTCTTGTCTTCTGTTGTCATAATCTCTCCTTTACTAACAACCTGCGCCCGTCATTCTCCCCACTTTTTGTGGCCATAGTTTGACGTGCAAAGTATAAATATAGTAGTTCTACTATATCATAAAACAGTCTATTTTTCCACCTCATTCTGAGATATTGAAAGCGATTAAAAAACGACCTCTTTCGAGATCGTTTTGTTGTCTATTATAGACGAGCGTTGAGTTCTTTGCTCAATTCTTCAAATCCTGGTTTACCAAGAAGGGCAAACATGTTGCGTTTGTATGCTTCAACACCTGGTTGGTCAAATGGGTTGATAGCGTTCAAGTAACCTGAAAGGGCGATGGCCAATTCGAAGAAGTAGATTGTGTATCCAAGAGTGAAGGCGTCTTGCTCAGGAAGAGTCACATACATGTTTGGTACGTCACCGTCAGTGTGGGCAAGAAGAACACCGTCAGTCGCTTTTTTGTTTACAAAGTCAACGTCTTTTCCTTGAAGGTAACCAAGTCCGTCAAGATCTTCTTCCAAAGTAGGGATGATCACGTTCTTACGAGGTTTGTCCACACGGACAACTGTTTCAAACATGATACGAGTTCCTTCTTGGATAAATTGACCCAATGAGTGTAAGTCTGTTGAGAAGTTAGCTGAAGTTGGGTAAATCCCTTTTTTTGGTCTTTCCTTCTGACTCACCAGCCAATTGTTTCCACCATTCTGAGAAGTATTGAAGGGATGGCTCGTAGTTTACCAAGATTTCAGCTGCATAACCTTTACGGTAAAGGATGTTACGAACAGCTGCATATTGGTAAGCTTCGTTTTCAGAGATTTTATCTGAAGTATAGTCTTTACGAGCTGCGTTAGCACCTTCCATAAGGGCTTTGATGTCTGCACCTGACGCAGCGATTGGAAGCAAACCAACTGCTGTCAATACTGAGAAGCGTCCACCGATATCATCTGGAACCACAAATGTTTCCCAACCGTTCGCATCTGCTTCAACCTTAACAGCACCTTTTTGGCGGTCAGTAGTTGCGTAGATCCGTTTGTTAGCTTCTTCTTGACCGTATTTCTTCACCAAAAGTTCTTTGAAGACACGGAAAGCGATGGCTGGCTCAGTTGTTGTACCTGATTTAGAAATCACGTTGACTGAGAAGTCTTTGTCTGCTACGTACTCTACCAAGTCAGCAAGGTAAGTAGATGAGATTGAGTTCCCAGCGTAAAGGATTTGTGGTGCTTTACGTTCTTCTTTTGTTTGCAAGTTAGCAAAGTGGTGGTTCAAGAAATCAATGGCAGCTTTCGCTCCAAGGTATGATCCACCGATACCGATCACGACCAAAACATCGCTGTCTGCTTTGATTTGCTCAGCAGCTTTCAAGATGCGGTCAAATTCTTCACGGTCATAGTTTTCAGGAAGGTCCAACCAACCCAAGAAGTCGCTACCAGCACCAGTTCCTTTACGGATCAATTCGTCTGCTGCTGTAACTTGTGCTTGCATGTATTCCACTTCATGTGGTGCAACAAATTTGTCTAATACTTTTGAATAATCAAATTTAATATGTGACATAGTATTCCTCCAATATTTCTTCTCCTCTATGATATCGCTTTACAGGGATTTAATCAAGGGAAACCATCTTGTAAAAACGTTTTCATTTGCTAATTTTTTTATTTTCACAAATCAAGAAACGACGCAATAGCAATCGTTTGCATATACGGACTTATTTTAAGCGGAACAGACAAAAAAAGAAGCTTCTTCCGAAACTCCATTTTCACGCTATTATTCTTTGAAACCGCTAATGAATTTCAAGATGACGCTAGTGAGTGATCGGCTACAGGTCTCGTAAATCCTATGGGTCAGATCTCCTCCTGCAGACTTGACTCTCTATATATTTCGGAACGTAGTTCTCGCTTTGCTCGAACTGCGTCAATGTACCTAAGTTCATCCGCGTCCGTTGGACTTGATTCACTAAGGTACATAGAAAAAGAGCACACAGTTCACTTCGCTTAGGGCTGCTGGATTCCTCCCCTGACCCGCTTCACGCAGAACTGTTGCTCCGATAGGTATTATAACATAATTTACTGAATTTGCAAAGGTCCGGTTTTTATTCTTGTGTTTCGGCCTTAGCTGCGAGCTTGGCTTGTTTTTTTCGTTCCCGTCCTTGGCGGAAGAAGCTCTGCATGATAGCTGCACATTCTGCTTCCAGAATCCCTGTTTCTACTTCCACTCGGTGGTTAAGGCGTTCATCTGTCAAAATGTCGTAGAGACTCCCTGCTCCACCAAACTTCTGATTGGTCGCACCGTAGACTACCTGAGGGATCCGGGCCAGCCCGATGGCACCACTGCACATGACACAGGGTTCAATGGTCACAAATAGGGTGGTATCCAGCAAACGCCAGCTCTCTTCGTGCTGATTGGCTTCTTCGATCGCCATTACCTCCGCATGCATGACCGCTCGCTGCAATTCTTCTCGCGCGTTGTGCCCACGTCCAATGATCTCGCCGTCTTTGACAATGACACAGCCAATAGGAATTTCCTCATGGGCCAAGGCGATCTCTGCCTCTTTTAAAGCCTCTCGCATAAAAGCTTCTTTCTCTTCTAGGGTATAGTCTCTCACTTGTACACTCACTTACTTTTTATGTTCTTGTTCTATTATATGATGAAGCCAGAAAAAAAGCCACCAATGGGTGACTTCTTATAGGGAGATATTATGAAAAAAAGTTTGGATTCTAAACAAAGTTGGGAGGTCTTTGTTTATGGTCTTAGTATAGACCACAGGGCTTAAAGTATTCTTAAGACTCAAAAAAGTTGAGAGAGACTCCCAACTTTTATTTGATTATTTACTTGACCAGACACTTTCAAGGATATTGGTTTGGTCACGATCTGGTCCAACCGAGAAGGTTGAAATACGCACACCAACCAATTCACCGATCCGGCGCACATAGTTGCGGGCATTTTCTGGAAGCTCATCCAAGTGGCGGACACCTGTGATGTCTTCTGACCAACCTGGCAACTCTTCATAGATCGGTTTGCAACGTTTGAGTTGCTCCAAGCTTGCTGGGTAGTAGTCGATGCGTTCCCCATCTAAGTCGTAGGCTACACAGATTTTCACCGTATCCAAGCCTGACAATACGTCGATCGAGTTCAAGCTAAGGTTGGTAATTCCTGACACACGACGGCTATGGCGCATGACAACTGAGTCAAACCAACCAACACGACGAGGCCGACCTGTTGTTGTACCATACTCATGGCCGACTTCACGGATCCGGTCCCCTACTTCATCGTAGAGCTCCGTAGGGAATGGGCCATCACCAACACGGCTGGTATAGGCTTTACATACACCGACCACCTTATCAATCTTGCTTGGGCCGACACCTGATCCGATGGTCACCCCACCTGCGACTGGGTTTGAAGAGGTTACAAATGGATAGGTCCCTTGGTCGATATCCAACATAACCCCTTGGGCTCCTTCAAAGAGCACGCGCTTGCCGTTGTCCAAAGCATCGTTCAAGATGACGGAAGTATCGGTTACATATTGTTTGATTTGTTGACCATATTCATAGTATTCTTCGAAGATATCGTCAAAGGAAAGAGCCTCTGCTTCATAGAGTTTGGTAAATTGACGGTTCTTTTCTTCCAAGTTGATGCGCAGGCGTTCTGCAAAGACGTCGCGGTCCAAAAGATCCGCGATCCGGATTCCCACACGCGCAGCCTTGTCCATGTAAGCTGGTCCAATCCCTTTGATGGTCGTTCCGATTTTGTTGTCCCCTTTTGACTCTTCTTGGAGACGGTCCAATTCGATGTGGTAAGGAAGGATGACATGGGCACGGTCAGAAATGCGAAGGCTGTCTGTTGATACCCCTTCTTCATGGAGATAAGCCAACTCTTTGACCAATGATTTCGGGTTGACAACCACCCCATTTCCAATCACAGAGATCTTTTCAGGGAAGAAGATACCAGAAGGAATCAAGTGCAACTTGAACTTTTTGCCATCAATCACGATGGTGTGACCGGCATTGTCCCCACCTTGGTAGCGAGCAATGACTTCTGCATTGGCTGATAGGAAGTCTGTAATCTTCCCTTTTCCTTCATCTCCCCACTGGGTTCCTACAACAACTACTGATGTCATATCTTTGTCTGAGCTATATAGCTCGTCCTTTCTTGAAAAGCAGGCAGGAATCTCACCTGCGATTATGTTTTATACCTCATTATATGAAAAATTTGACAATTTTTCAAGGAGGGTTCATCATTTCATTTGTTTTTTCTCTTATGTAGACGAATTACATTTTTACAAAATATGTATTTTCTGAATTTTAGTACTTAATTTAAAATAAAAGTTCGGAATTTTTGTAAAATCGTAGCGGAAATTTGCTTTCTTTTTCCGTTTGTAATAGACTAAAATAACTACCATAGGACGGTGAAACGATGACGATTAATCAATTACTGCAGAAACTGGATACATCAAGCCCTATTCTCCAAGCGACCTTTGGTCTGGAGAGGGAAAATCTGCGAGTGACAACTGATGGACACTTAGCTCAAACTGCTCATCCGAGTCAGCTTGGTTCCCGCAATTTCCACCCGACCATCCAAACAGACTTCAGCGAACAACAACTGGAACTAATTACACCTATTGCTCACTCTACTAAGGAAGCGCGGCGCTTACTGGGAGCTATCAGCGATGTGGCAGGCCGCTCAATTGACCAGAGTGAATGCCTGTGGCCTCTGTCCATGCCACCGCAGCTGACTGAAGAAGATATTATCATCGCCCGTCTGGAAAACGAATACGAACGCCACTACCGAGAGGGTTTAGCGAAAAAATATGGCAAAAAACTACAGGCCATCTCTGGCATCCACTACAACATGGAGCTAGGGAAAGATCTGGTCGCTGCTCTCTTTCAAGTCAGCTCCTATCATTTACTCAAGGACTTTAAAAATGACCTCTATCTCAAACTGGCTCGAAACTTTCTGCGTTTCCGATGGCTCTTAACCTATCTCTACGGTGCTGCTCCTCTGGCAGAAGCCGGCTTCTACAGTCAGGAATACCCGCAGCCTATCCGCTCTTTTCGCAACAGCGACTATGGCTATGTCAATGACGAGAATATTCAGGTGTCCTACACTTCTTTGGAGCAATATGTAACCGATATTGAAAACTACGTTCAGTCTGGCGAGCTCAGTGCTGAAAAAGAATTTTACTCAGCCGTTCGCTTCCGTGGACAGAAGCACAATCGCGCCTATCTGGAGCAGGGTATCACCTATCTGGAATTCCGCTGCTTCGATCTCAATCCTTTTGACCATTTGGGCATTAGCCAAGAGACCTTAGATACTGTCCATCTCTTTTTACTGGGCCTGCTCTGGCTAGATGATGTAGAAAATGTTGATGCAGTATTAAAAGCTGCCCATGATTTGAACCAGAAAATTGCTTGTAGCCACCCGCTGACTGCCCTGCCAGATGAGGCAGACAGCTCAGCCCTTCTCCAAGCCATGGAAGAGCTCATCCAGCATTTTGAACTGCCAACTTACTATCAAACTTTGCTGGACCAGATGAGAGAGGCTCTCTTACATCCTCAGCTGACACTGTCAGGACAGCTCCTGCCCCATATCCAGCAAGATTCCTTAACAGCTTTTGGTCTAGAAAAAGCAGAAGAATACCACCGCTATGCCTGGACTGCTCCTTATGCCCTCAAAGGCTACGAAAATATGGAACTGTCCACCCAGATGCTACTCTTTGATGCTATTCAAAAGGGGCTAAATGTCGAAATTTTAGATGAAAAGGACCAATTTCTCAAGCTTTGGCATGGTAGTCATGTAGAATATGTCAAGAACGGCAATATGACCTCCAAGGATAACTATGTCATCCCTTTGGCCATGGCCAATAAAACAGTCACCAAAAAGATTTTGGCAGCAGCTGACTTTCCCGTTCCGGCTGGAGCAGAATTTTCTTCTCTTGAAGAGGGACTGGCCTACTACCCTTTGATTAAGAACCGAGAAATTGTTGTCAAACCCAAGTCAACTAACTTCGGACTGGGCATCTCTATCTTCCAAGAGCCAGCTAGCCTGGAAGCTTATCACAAGGCTCTGGAGATTGCTTTTTTTCAGAAGATGTCGCCGTCTTAGTGGAGGAATTTATCGCTGGAACGGAGTACCGCTTCTTTGTCTTAGACGGACAATGCCAAGCAGTCCTCTTGCGAGTGGCGGCCAATGTCGTCGGAGACGGTCAGCATACCGTGAGAGAATTGATTGCCATCAAAAATGACAATCCTCTGCGGGGCCGAGATCATCGTTCACCGCTTGAAATCATTGAACTGGGGGACATTGAACTGCTCATGCTGGACCAGCAAGGCTATGGACCAGATGATATCCTGCCTGCTGGAGTCAAGGTTGACTTGCGGCGCAATTCCAACATTTCTACTGGCGGAGACTCGATTGATGTCACAGACAGCATGCACCCATCTTATAAGGAACTCGCTGCGGACATGGCAAAGGCTATGGGAGCCTGGGCCTGTGGCGTTGATCTCATCATCCCTGACAGCTCTGCTATTTCCACAAAGGAAAATCCCAATTGTACCTGCATCGAGCTCAACTTCAATCCTTCTATGTATATGCACACCTATTGTGCTGAGGGGCCGGGACAAAGCATTACTCCGAAAATACTAGCTAAACTTTTCCCAGAAATGGACCTATAAAGTAAGAAAACGCAGAAGATGTCTCTGCGTTTTTGTTTTGTAACCGAGGTAGAGTTTTAGATGATAAGCTAAAAAGATTAAGCATGGTCCTCCTACAAGTTTAAAATAGCAAGTCATTTGCTGTAAAATCATCCTCTAACAAGCAAATTTCAAACCTCTCCTGCATATAGCAGAGGAAATCTTCCCTTTTTCCCAAAAAGAATCATAGGCCGCGAATACAAGGCTAGTATCATCTGAACAAGTTCCAGCCAGTTACTGTTGGCTTCCATAGCCCACCATCTCAATCGCTTTAAAACTGCCTCGGGTTAAAAATTCATACGGAACCCCTAATGCATCAGCTACCGCCAAACCATAGACTGCCGCTTTCAAAGATTGGTTCATGCTAGCCTCCTTTGTTTTATTATACTATTTTTGGTCTTAAAATTCTTCTTAACCCCAAAAAACAAGCGCAGGCCTGCGCCTGTTTTTCTATTTTGTGTTAAAATAAAATGTATGGACAAAATTATCAAAACTATCTCAGAAAGTGGCTCTTTCCGTGCCTTTGTACTAGACAGTACAGAGACCGTGCGAGCAGCCCAAGAATACCATCAGACACAAGCAAGTTCAACAGTGGCCCTTGGGCGCACCCTGATCGCTAGTCAAATTCTCGCAGCCAATGAAAAGGGAAACACCAAGATAACAGTGAAAATTCTGGGCACTAGCTCACTTGGTGCTATCATCACTGTGGCAGATACTCAAGGAAACGTCAAAGGCTACGTGCAAAATCCTGGTGTGGATATCAAGAAAACAGCGACCGGTGAAGTCGTGGTCGGACCATTTGTCGGAAACGGGGAATTCCTAGTGATTACCGACTACGGCACAGGCAATCCTTATCATTCCATGACACCTCTCGTCACTGGAGAAATCGGTGAAGACCTAGCTTATTACTTGACTGAAAGCCAACAAACGCCATCTGCGGTTGGGCTCAATGTCCTCCTTGATGAAGAAGACAAGGTCAAGGTTGCCGGTGGTTTCTTGGTGCAGGTCTTGCCAAATGCCAAGGAAGAAGAAATTGCCAGCTTTGAAAAACGGATCCAAGAAATGCCGGCCATTTCTACCCTTTTAGCCTCTGACGACCATATTGAAGCCCTTCTTACTGCCATCTATGGTGACGAACCATACAAGCGTCTCTCAGAAGAAGAGATCCGCTTCCAGTGTGACTGTAGCAAGGAACGCTTCATGAATGCCTTGGCAAGCTTACCGGCTAATGACCTTCAAGAAATGAAGGACGAAGACCATGGCGCTGAAATCACTTGCCAATTCTGTCAGACAACCTACCACTTTGATGAAAACGACTTGGAGGAACTCATTCGTGACAAATCTTAATACACCTTTTATGATTGGGAACGTCGAGATCCCAAACCGGACGGTCCTCGCACCTATGGCCGGAGTGACCAACTCAGCTTTCCGGACCATTGCCAAAGAACTGGGGGCAGGGCTCGTTGTGATGGAAATGGTCTCTGACAAGGGAATCCAGTACAACAATGAAAAGACGCTTCACATGCTCCATATCGATGAAGGAGAAAATCCTGTATCGATCCAACTCTTTGGAAGTGACGAAGATAGCCTGGCACGCGCAGCTGAATTTATCCAAGAAATACCAAGACCGATATCGTCGATATCAACATGGGTTGCCCGGTGAATAAAATCGTCAAGAACGAGGCTGGCGCCATGTGGCTCAAGGACCCAGACAAGATCTACTCCATCATCAATAAGGTTCAATCCGTCCTTGATATCCCCCTCACTGTTAAAATGCGGACGGGTTGGTCGGACCCTTCTCTAGCAGTTGAAAATGCGCTCGCTGCTGAAGCCGCGGGTGTCTCTGCCCTCGCCATGCATGGACGAACTCGGGAGCAAATGTATACGGGTCATGCGGACCTTGAGACCCTTCACAAGGTTGCCCAAGCTCTGACCAAGATTCCATTTATTGCTAATGGTGACATCCGGACAGTTCAAGAAGCGAAGCAACGCATCGAAGAAGTCGGTGCCGATGCGGTTATGATTGGCCGTGCTGCTATGGGCAATCCTTACCTCTTCAACCAAATCAATCATTACTTTGAAACAGGAGAAATCCTGCCTGATTTGACCTTTGAAGACAAGATGAAGATTGCTTATGAGCACTTGAAGCGCTTGATCAATCTCAAGGGTGAGCACATTGCCGTTCGCGAATTCCGTGGACTTGCCCCTCACTACCTCCGTGGAACATCTGGCGCTGCCAAACTACGCGGATCCATATCGCAAGCTAGCACCCTAGCAGAGATTGAAGAACTTCTTCAATTAGAAAAAGCTTAATAACAAAAAACAGCATCAACTTTGATGCTGTTTAAAATATATACAACTTATTTTTAACATAAACTAGCTAGCTGGTTTTTCAAAAAACTGACTTAAATTTTTTGAGTCAGTTAAGTAAATCTAAAACTTTCCGCTGTGAGAAAAGCGCCTGAAACACAAATGTTTCAGGCACTCGGAATTATTGAGAGTAAAACAGTTTGGGGAACTGTTTTAGCCTGAGCCCAGAAATTAAAGAGCGAAGGGCTCAATGATTAGTCATGGAACTTTGAAGAAGTTCGCTGACGTCCGTACTCACTTAAGGAAAGTTTTTAGAAGAACTTAACTCCATCTGACAGCATCAACTTTGATGCTTTTTTATATGTTATTGATCCGCTTGAGATTCGCTTTCTTTCCAGCGATAGGTCTTGCGTGGTTTTTTCTTAGGTACCCGCTTGACTCCTACCTCTTCGACATAGGAACCGTAGGTCACAAGGAAATTATTGGTCAAAATTTCTTTATCTGGATGGATCAAATTCACCAGCTCGGTTGCTTCGTATACGGTGAAAGGTTCTTCTAGGAGATGGAGGAAGGTTGGATTCCAAGCCAAACGTCCTTGGATCCGCTTGATAGATTCTTGGACAATCTCATAGTGGTCAAAGGCGAAATCTTCAGCTGTCAAGACACGGCCATCTAGAGAACATTCCCCTTGTTTGAAGTCCACATCGAGAAAGAGAACTTCTTTGGCATCATCTCCAGCTCGGACCATATCTACTGCTTCAGCTGGCAAATAAACCAAGTGAGCAATGGTAATGACCCAACCCCGAGGGTCCCGACCAGGAGTAGAAACTGTCATTAGTTGCTCGACCTTTTGAGGGGTCAATTCTAGTCCAACTTCTTCTTGAACTTCACGGATACAAGCCTGGATAGCATCTTCGTGCTTTTGCAAGAATCCTCCAACCAAGGCGACCCGATGCTGACAAGGGTGGGTTTTCCGGCGAATCACCAAGAGTTTCAAGCGCCCTTCTACAAAGCAGTAGGCCACCATATCGGCAGTTACGCTTGGATTTTCATAGGTGGGATGATCTTGCTCCTTATACCAACGGAGGAATTCTTCCTCGCTGACGACCGTCTCGTAGTATTCCTTTTCGTTCATCCCTTCCGGAATGCTGCTTGTTGCCATCTAAATAGCCTCCTTTTTCACAGCTTTGCTCCATTGGTACCAACCAACCAAGCTATTGAGGGTGTAAACCCAATACATTCCCTGAATATGGATGCTTTCTCCCCACCAGAGGTAGATACTGAAGAGGTTGGTCGCAATCCAGAAAATCCACTGTTCACGATAAAGACCAGTCATGAGAAGTTGACCGACTCCATTGGTCGCATCTGTCACACTATCACGGAAAGGTCGTGCGCTGTGGATGCTTTTATAAGCATAGCCCATCCCGATCCAAATCAGAGCTGTTAGAACCAAATACTTGATCCATTCCATTATGGTTAATTTCTTGGCTTCAAAGTGAGATTCTTCTGCCCCTCCTTGGTCATTGATCCGATTTGACAACCAGACATAGAGACCAATTGGTTGCATCACGAAGAAGTACAGGGTCGTCAAAACTTCTCCATAGAAGTTTTTGTTCAAGGCTAGGACGAGGTAAATCGCTGAGTTTACTGCTCCAAAGAGATAGTTACTAGCCCGACCTTCTGCTACTAGTATAACACAAACGATTCCTGTCCAGGAGGCAAAGAGCCCTAACCAATCGTGACTTGCTTCCTGATTGGTAAACTCTAGGACAAAGGGCACGCTAGACAAAGCAATCAGATACAGCCATTGTGTCAGAGTGCGACCTGCAAATAGGTCTTGCCAAAGGAGTTTCATAATTCCTACGAAGCCACGTTTGCCAGCTTCTCGATGGACATTTTTTAAATGCTCCCCAAATGTTTGAATTTTTTCTTGTAGTCGTTTCATGCTGTTTCTCCTTTAATCAGCTTGATAAATCGTATCGATGACACGCTTTGCTTCTTCGTAATTCCCCAAGTAGTCCTGCCCGAGATAGGCTGTAGGGATATCTGCGAGATATTGGTGGCGGAGGTGATCCAGGTGATTTGAAACTGTTGCGAATTTCATCATCTGCCATGGTCATATCACGGAAACCATCGTTGACATAGGATCCAATGGGTTGGACAAATAAGATCAGATCCCATTTTTCCTTAGCGAGGATACTGACGAAGAGATTGTCAAAAGTATCCGTCATACTGGTCTCTGGGCCTTCTACTTCCATATAGTAGTCGTAATAGCCCTTGGTCACCAGAGAATTCGTATCCGCAATCACTAGCCCTCGATTGGCGCTACTATCAATCAATTTAGAAGTCTGATCGTATTGCCCCAACAAGAGGTAATAGTAATCTTTTGGTGTCAGCTCATCATCCCGTACATTGTTTCTGATCTGGTACTCACGAGCATATTCTAAGCTCACTGGTGCGTCATAGAACCGGGCCAAATCTTTTGCCAAGGTCGTCTTCCCGTTGCTAGCACTCCCCATGATAAGGACCTTTTTTGTAAACTGACGACGGAAGGGTTGCGCAATGTATTTCCAATACTTGCTGGGATTTTCCCGGATGAGGGTCCCTGAGATGCCAAATTGACGTTCCTGCAGGCAAGCTTCAAAACCTCGCGCTTCAAGTTCTTCTTGGTAAGTCTTCTCTCCAACAAAGAAGACTAAATCTTCTCTCTTAGAATCATATTGAATCGTTTCTAAGGCGATTCTCAACCAAGGTTCCCATCCCAAGGGATAGCGAGGAAGTTCTGTCTCATCGAGTTTATAAATCTGAGTGAGTTCATCATTTGAAAAACCTTCTCGAATATAGCGAAAACGTTTTTGCAAAGGAAGGCCAACTTCTTCTCCTCGGTCACCTTTGTAACCAGAGACAATCACACAAACGCGGTCACATTGGCGTTTTGCCCGTTGAATTAAATCAATATGCCCTTGATGAAGGGGGGCAAACGTTCCAAATACCACTGCCACTCTTTCTTTCATCTAACTGGCTCCTTTATCATAATGTCAAAACATGTTTTGCTTATGATTTTATTATAAACTATAATTTCAATCTGTCAATACCTTTTTATAAAAAAATATAATTTTATAAAACAAAAATTAAAAAGATTCAAATCTGTATGTTATTATACAGAATTGAATCTCTGATTTCAATCATTTTTTTAATTTTCTCAGTGGCGAGCCATTATTCCCGAAGCAAGGCATGCGTATGGCCTTTTTCTGTCACTTGAACACTTGCCAGTTGGCCATCTTGACCAACGACTATATCCAAGCTAGCTGCAGATCCATCTTGGGCGGAAATCAAGCCAGCATGATAATGACCTTGATCCAAGTTGTATTCATAGCTTCCAATCGTATAGCCCACTGCATCGCCACCTGGAGTTTGTATGGTCACTTGGCCTCCTTGCCCGATCGTTACAGCTGTATCGCGACCGTCGGTCCAACTACCTATTGCTCCAGAATAATCCCCTGAGGCATAAGCTAATACACCTTTATAGCGTGGGTTCTCTGTCTTAGAGGCTTGCTCTTTTGCAGTCGTGCGACCTTCTTCCAAGCTAGGTCGTTTTGGTTTTTCAGGTGCTGAAGTCACTGCTGGATGTGTTTCTTTGGAAGGAGTTGGGGGCATGCCTTGACTGACTTGTGGAACTCTTGGTGTCACCGGAGTTGACGGAGTCTCTTGGCTCGCTTGTGTTTCACTCGAAGCGATGGCAGGAGTTTTTGCCACTTCTGCGCTTTGTTGGCTTTGTGTGGTTTTGCCTGTAGCCTTTTTCTCTTCTTTTTTACTCGTAGAGCTTTGTTTTACTTGCTCAATGTTACTAGTTGAAGATGGACTGGTTTCTTTTTTCTGTTCTAATCCACAGCCACTTAATAAAAGAGCAGCGGTTAAAGCAAGGGTTGACAGACTAAATAAGGTTCCTTTCATTTTCATGGCAATACCTCTTTTTTGTAACATTTGTTACATTTTGTAATATAATTGTAACATTCATCTATAGGGAAGTCAAGAGGATTTACGATACTTATAAAAAATAGAAACTAGTTTCAAAAAAAGAGTGAATGACTGGAGCTCTACTCCAATCATTCACTCTTTTTCTTATTGATAGACTTCTTGATAAAATTCGATGGTGTCTCCATCTTGGACAGTGGTCTCTGCTGCCTCTTTTGGCGCCATCTCTCCATTGATCTTGTACATCCAATAGAGTCCCTTGCTTTCGTCTTGGGCGACGCCATCAATTGAGGTGATGAGGCCACTCTTCTCCTCAATCTTGTAGTTAGCTTTCAAGACTTCCATCAGGTTTGCTTTTTCTGCAACCTTCAAGGTCTTGCTTTGAGCTTCTTGCCCTTCAGGGGCGATACTGACCGTAATGGTAATTTGTTTTTCTTTGGCTACTTGTGAGCTATCAGCTGAGTTTTTCGTGGTCGATGGTGTGCTTTGTCCGCAGCTGACCAATACAAGAGCTGCTAGGACAGCAAAGAAGCTATAAAGTGTTTTTTTCATGATACAATCTCCTAAATATGACATAAAGTAGAGGGTAAAAACAGGCGGTGGAAAGAGCGTGGGCTAGGTTAAAGCTAAAGCCATTCACCAGTGCATAGGTCCACCAGGGCATGTGATAGAGGACAGCATAAAGACTGTCAATCAGCACCCCGTAGAGAAAGGATAAGATACCGACCACTAGGGTTTGGGCTTCCAAAGACAAGTGGCGGTAAAGCCCCCGCCAAAGAGTCAAGAGGAGGCCAAAGGCCAATATCTGAGCGAGCACCACTGGGCTCATCCCCAAGAGAAAAGCCGAGGTAAACATGGTGACCGCCATCACCAAACAGGCAAATTGCCAGTCTTCAAATAGCACCAGTAAAAAGAAAATGGCACTAATCGGTTGGACATTGGGCAAGAAGGCAAAGGCTTGTCTCAGCACCACACAGAGGGCTGCTAAGAGGGTGATTCGGGTCAAGCGTTTAGAGGCACTGCATATCCTCCTAGTCAATCGTGAAGTTAAGCTGACCAGACTTGACACCTACCTTGAGGGTTTGACCTTCTGAAACTTCTCCTCTCAAGAGGATTTCTGCCAAGTAGTCTTCCACCTGGGTCTGGATGGTCCGACGCAAAGGTCGAGCTCCCATCTCTGGATTATATCCGTGAGTTGCCAACCATTTAAGGGCAGACGCTTGGAATTTCAGAGCAATGCCCTTCTCTGCTAGGGATTGAACCAACGGTTTCACCATAATCTTGACAATCTCGTGCATTTGGTCACTAGTCAAGCTATGGAAGACAACCTTTTCATCAATCCGGTTGATAAACTCTGGGCGATAGGTCTTCTTCAACTCTTCGAAGATGCGTTTTTCCATATTGGCTTGGTCAAAGCGAATATCCTTGGCTCCAAAACCAACTGTCTTATCATCTCGTAAAGCGGTAGCTCCCAAGTTTGACGTCATGATAATAATCGTATTGGAGAAATCTACCTTGCGTCCTTTGCTATCAGTTAAGACCCCATCATCCAGAACTTGCAAGAGAACGTTAAAGATATCCGGATGGGCTTTTTCCACCTCATCAAACAAGAGGACAGAATAAGGTTTGTTGCGGACTTTTTCCGTCAACTCGCCCCCTTCTTCGTAGCCCACATAGCCTGGAGGGGCTCCGTTGAGACGACTAGCCGCGAATTTTTCCATGTACTCACTCATGTCAAAGCGGATCAAGGCGGACTCGTCATCAAAGAGAACTTCTGCAAGGGCCTTGGCTAGCTCAGTTTTCCCGACTCCTGTAGGACCGAGGAAGAGGAAGGAACCGATTGGTCGCTTGTGAGACCGGATTCCAGACTGATTGCGTCGAATTGCTCGGCTGATGCTTGAGACGGCCTGATCCTGACCGATCACGCGCTTATGAAGTTCCGCTTCTAATTCCAGGTATTTCTTAGCAGCTGTTTGCGTTAGTTTCTCCACAGGAATGCCAGAAAGCTGACTGAGAGTCTTCAGGATATCCTCTTCTTTGACTTCCAACTGGTAGCCTTTTGGACTGGCCTCTTCTTTTAGTAACTGAGCAACTTTCTTCCACTGTCCCTTGAGCAAGGCCTGGTCGGCAGCTGTCAAATCAGACTGAAGACCCGCTTGAGGTCCCTTGTTTTGCACGGTCGCTGCCGCCTCATCCAAAAGATCAATGGCTGAGTCTGGCAAGAGGCGACTGGTCAAATACCGATTGGCATAGACAACAGCTGTCTCAATGGCTGCATCCGTGATATGGACGCGGTGGTGACGTTCATAGTTGCGCTTGAGCCCTTGTAAAATCGCGATGCTATCTGCAACAGAGGGTTGCTCAATCAAGACCTTAGCAAAGCGGCGTGACAAAGCGGCATCTTTTTCAATGTGTTTCTGGTATTCTTCTTGCGTAGTCGCTCCTACGGTCCGTAGTGTTCCGCGAGCCAAGGCAGGCTTCAAGATATTGGCCGCATCCAAGGTGGAGTCAATCCCAGAACCAGAGCCCATAATGGTATGGAGCTCATCGATGAAGAGAATGACACGGCCATCTTCTTCAATATCATTGATGATGTTGTTCATCCGCTCTTCAAAATCTCCACGGAACCGCGTCCCTGCGACAACATTCATCAAGTCCAACTCTAAGACACGCATCTTAGCCAGCTCCGTTGGAACATCGCCGCTGGCAATCCGTTGGGCCAAGCCCAAAGCCAGAGCAGTCTTTCCGACACCCGCATCTCCAACGAGGACCGGATTGTTTTTTGTTTTGCGACTCAAAATCTGAATCATCCGCGAGATTTCTTGCCCCCGGCCAATCACCGGTTCCAAACTGCCATTGCGAGCCATTTCTGTCAGATCTCGGGTGTAGTCTTCCAAACCACCACTGGTAGAGGCAGGCATGCCCATCATATTTCCCATGGTTTGACGGTTTGGTTGCTGAGACCGATAGAGCGAACGGATAGCCTTGACAGCTTCCTTGTCCCAACCTGCTCGCTGTTCCAAACTCTTACGAAGTTCGACGATTTTTATGCCATCTTCCTGATCATCATAGCGGAAGCCGACATACTCCAATACTTGAGAAGCTAGGGTTCCCCGCTCTAGTAAAAGCGCCAAGAGGACATGCTCTGTTCCCAGACTTTTAGCATGGACTGCCTGGGCAATCTCTTGGGAACGGTTCATGATTTCTTCTACACGGAAAGAAAAAGGAAATACCTCATAGCGGCCATCCCGTTGGTAGACTTGACCCGTAATGTGCTCTGCTGCATCTTGAAAATCATCAATCTGCATGGGATAGTCACTTAAGACGGAACCAGCTACACTATAGGGGTTATTTGCTAGAGCCACTAGGATATGCCAGGTATCTAGTGCTTGGGAATCAAAATGACCCGCCAAGATTTGAGCGGCTTCAATCGTTTCTAATAGGGCTTTTGAATAGTTCATAAGGAGATTACATTCCCTTTCTATCGACTTGTTGGATAATTTTTCGTAGGATATTGGCTCGTAAGCGATGGGCTTCACTTCCCAGAACCTCGTCTGTTGTCGTCACTGACAAGAGCTCTGCTTCTCTATTTGTAAGGAGTTTTTCTTCAAATAGCATCTGGAGGATATCGCAAAAGACAGTCTGACTGATTTGTTCTCCGATACTTGCGCCAAGCTCTTTTAGCATCTGGTGTTGGTCTGAAAATTGAATCTTGCCAATCCGGATATATCCCCCACCTCCACGCTTGCTCTCTACGATGTAGCCTCGACTTTCGGTGAAGCGGGTCTTGATCACATAATTGATTTGACTAGGAACAACTTGGAAAACATCCGCTAATTCGCTTCTCTTGAGCTCTGCGATTCCTGCTTGGGCCAGTAGCGACTTGATATAGGCCTCAATGCTATCTGATGTATTTTTACTTGCCATGATGCTCCTTTCTGACGTCTTCATTCTAGATGAGCTCTCTGCTCTTCAGAGGGTAAAAAATGGTCTCATCATCCACGATGTCATTATTGACCTTATCTGACTATTATACAATTTTTACGTCTGTAAATAAAGCAAAGACTACGTCGAGATAGAATCTGAAGCCCCCTTACTGGTAGCTAGAAGGAACAAAAAAGAGGCTAGCGATTGCTAACCTCTTATAGAAGGGGCATTAGGATTTCCGACGAGCGAATTTTACTCTTCCGCCTAAGAAACCTAAGCCGAGAAGTCCGATCCAAGCTAAGAAACTTGCCTTCTCTGATCCTGTCTGTGGCAGTTTTTCTTCTGACTGCACAGTGTCTGGATTTACGGCTTCTGATATAGACACAGGAGAAAGAGGAGTCGCATTTAGCGCCGTCGGTGTCAATATCCGAGAGATTCCACTTTCTTTTTTGTCTTCTAGCGGAAGCAACGGTTTCGTTTCTTGTGAGTCTTCACTTGGACTTGTTGGTAGCGGCACATCCGGAATAATTGGATTTTCTTCTACCACTCCTGTTCCGACTTCTGTTATCTGGTCCTGGGCTTCTACTTCGACAAAGGCATCGACTTCTGTCCGAATTTCTTTGCCTTCTTCTTGTCGAACCTCGATTAACTTCAACCGGCGTCCAACCTTCCCTGCTTGAAGGATCCGGCTTTTGCCCTTGGCTAAATCCTTATTTTCACGCGTTTGAGTCTCAAATGGAATCTCTTCCGCTTCGATGAGCAGTTCTGGCTTTTCAAGAACCAAATCCCGAACACCTTCATCTGGGCGTATCTGCGTCAGCGGTTCATAATTGTGAGCATCTTCTAAGATGGTTTTAAGGGCTTCCACTTGATTCGCTGCAGCAACCAAATCTGGTCGCTCTTGATTCAACAACTGAGTCAATTCAGTCAATTGATGTTGAATAGTCGGTTTGAGGGCTGCTTTCAAGCGATCGAGAGAAGTAGCCTTGATCTTTTCTACTCCTTCTTTGATAATCTGTTGTAGCTCTTCTTGACTGAACAACTGACTATCTTTTCCTGATAGGACAAACCGGTCTACCTGGATGGCTCTAGATGACTGAGGATCATTGAGGGCTGGATCTAGGTGCAAGCGTAGCTGGTGGTAGCCTTTTGCTAGCCTTGCAGATTGACCAAACTCTGATCGAGTTTGCGTTGATCTCCGTAGCCACTGAAGTAATGATCGCCTTCGATCTCATAATCATGCCCCCGCCCTTCTTCAAAGGCGATTTCTTTTCCGTCCAGGGTGACGCTGTAGAGACCATGGCTTGGATCAACCACGCCTCGAACCTCCACACCGGTTCCCTTAAAGGTGATGGTCACATCAATGTGTTTCTTGCCTTCCTCATCGGTCACTTGGTTAAAGCTAGACCAGGATTCTGTTCCATTTGAGAAGTTTTGATTGTCTGTCTCATGATGCCAACCCTCACTGTAATGCAGTTTTGGATCTTGGTCATCCACTTCTTTACGATTTTCTGGAAGCAAGTCCTCGTTCATCACTTGGACTGTCAGCTCTGGAATAAAGCCGACCAGACTTCCTTGATCCGGATGCAACAATTTGACCTTAAAGTCATAGACATCTGTCGCCTTGCCTGCAAAATCAAGGGTTGGGACTTGGACTGTTTTTTCTGTCTCTCCATCTGCAAACTCGAGAGTGACATTGGTATCTTTATAAACCTTGCCATGAACCCCTGTTCCTGGTTCTGTGATTAATTTAAGACTAGCACTTCCTTTAGAGCCACCTTTTCTCTTGACGACGACTTGCGCTGGGTCGCCTTTCTTAACAGCTAGGGTTGGCTGGGCAAACTCAAAGAGACCCTTTTCTTGGTTATTGAGGGCATAAATCCCTTCCGTTGCGATCGCATCTCCCTTGCTATTGACTAAGGTCAAGGTGTGGGCTCCTGCTTTCAAATCCGGTGTTTCATAGACCTTTTGGCTGCGTTTGCGGGTTGGACTTTGGGTATTAACCGTCGCTAGTTTGGCCATCGACATAGACATCCATTTCCCCATGACCAGGGTCTACGGTTGCGACGACATAGGCTTTGGTGCCTTCGAACTGATAGGTTACCGAGGCTCCCTTTTCCTTGGTCCACATAGAGGTGCCTCGGACACCTTCTCCCTCTTCATTCCATTGGCTATTGGCCCGGTCAGCAGTCCGGTCAGAATGATAGGCCAAGCCAAGTGGGTAGCCATCGGTTTCTTCGATGCTAGCTGGTGTCTTATAGACAGAGACGCCATTCAAGATTGGAGTGGCTTGGGCATCGGTGATGGACACTCGGAGGTAGCGACTATCAACTGGTTGCCCTTTGATCAAACGGCGGTATCCAACGGTTGACCCAGCCCCAAAAGGAACCCATTGCCCATTCACCGCTACATCGATGGTGAAACCGGAAATCCGTTGGCCTTTCTCGATGGTTTCTTTGAGCTCTACCACATCAAAATGTTGCTCTTTTCCAAGATCGAGGACAAAAGATCCGGTCTTGGCATCATCGGCAGGTGCCCAACTGGTCTTCTCATCTCCATCCGTCAAATGGCTGGCTGAGTAATGAGAATTGCGCCGTGTCGAGTCAGCTTCTACCAAAGCGCCCGCCGCATAGTCCACGCTGTAGAGTTGATCCAAGGTCTGGCGGAATTCTTTCAAACGGGCTACATCGGCATCCGCAAATTTCCCATCTTGATTCGGTGGAATATTGAGCAAAGCGGGGTTCCACGGCCGACCGATTTGAAGTAAATGTCCATCAATTCGCGTAAAGACTTAGGCTCTTGATTGTCATGGTAGAACCAGCCGGAGCGAATAGAAACATCGGCTTCTCCCACTGAGTATTGCTTCCCTTCTGGATCCCCGTGATTGAGGTAACTGTTGGATGGATTGTTGCGAATCTTATCCGGATTGACCTTATGCCAAACTGGATCTCCGGCAATCCCCTTTTCATTTCCAATCCAACGAACATTGGTGGGCTCAGCTGAGAAGATAGCAATATCCCCTTGGGCCTTACGAATGGCATCAAACCACTTGTCAAAGGTATAGGTGACTTTTTGAGCCCCATCGCCACGCGCTCCATCCATCCAGACTTCTACGAACTTGCCCTTGTTTCCATATTTTGGATCTTCAAGGATTTCTTTGAGCTGATTGAGATAGTATTCGTTGTATTGGTCCTCTGTATCCACATGGTAGAGCGGGCTGTGAGCATCCCAAGGGGAGAGGTAGACCCCCATATCCATGTCATACTTGCTGGCAGAAGCAGAAACTTCTGCTAGGACATCGCCTTTTCCTTCCTTCCAACCACTTTTGGCAATGGTATGGTCGGTGTATTTAGAAGGGTACAAGAGGAAGCCATCGTGGTGCTTGACGACCATGATGGTCCGTTTGAAGCCAGCATCTTTCAGGGTTTTGATCCACTGATCGGTATCCAGATGCTCTGGATAGAAATAATAAGGATCTTCTTGCCCATCTCCCCACTCACGATCGTAGTAGGTATTCATCCCAAAGTGGATGAAGGCTGCCAGTTCTTCGCGGTGGTATTGCATTTGGGCCTTGCTTGGAAGGGGACCGTAGTCTGCAATCTCAGGCTCCTCATCTAGAGAAGTGGCTGGTTGGGCTGCTTCTGTCCCTTGGCTGACTGCTCGGCTCTCTTTCTCACTCGTTGCGGGTGAGGAATGTTCTGATTCTTCTTGGTGATCTTTCACAATTTTTTCCTCCTCCCTTTGATGCTCGACATCACTTGTGTCGACTCGTTCTTCACGAGTCTCACTCCTCTCAGCTTGTTCCTCTGCATAACTGGTAGTGACTCCTAAAAAACAAGTCGCTACGACTACGGAGCAAACCCCTACTGAGAGTTTGCGAATGCCAAATCGATTTCTCTTATCAAATAATCTTTTTCCCATATTCCATTCCTTTATGTCATCAGGTAAAGAGGGTGGAGACTCCCCCATCCTCTTTCTGTTACCTGTGAACTTTTCACCGTATGTTTACTGGTTTATCCAGTTTTTTTACTTGGCCTTATCGGCTCTTTTTTTCTTATCATCCAGCACAGCACCAGCAAGTCCTGCTGCTAGGAGACCTGCAACGAGGCTTGCGACGCTTTCTTCTGATCCTGTATGTGGCAAAGTCCCTTCGGAAACTAGAGCAGACGAAACTGCTGGCGCCTGAGCTATTTTCTCAACTGCCTTCCCTTCTGAAACGATTCCTTTCTGACTGACAGGTTCCACTCCAACAGATGACTTAGAAGTTTCTGCTAGCTCTGGTCTTTCTGAGACATGAGGACGTTCTGGGCTCGGAAGCGGTTGTGGCTCTGGTTGTGGTTGTGGTTGTGGCTGTGGCGTTGGCTTGTCACTTGGATTTTCCGTTGGAACTTCCTTGGTGCCGACTTCTGTGATCTCTGAGACTGGTTCCACCTCGACAAAAGCATCGACTTCCTTACGTGTTTCCACTCCGTTTTCTTGTGATACTTCTACAAGATGGAGCTTGCGTCCTGCTTGGCCTTCTTGCACAAGCTTCTTCTCACCTTTCAGTAAGCTATCATTTGGACGTTCTTCACGCGCAAAATCAAGTTCCTCTGCCTCAATGATAAGTTCTGGCTTCGTATGAACCAGATTCTTAACCCCTTCTTCAGGAATGGCCGAGCCTGTAGGTGCTTTTGCGGATAGAGAAAGTTGATATACTTTTTCGAGCTTGCCATCTTCTGAGACAACCTTGACAAGAACCGGAGCATTGGCACTTTTAGCATCGATGACCGTAACGGCTGTTCCATTCTTGCCTTGTGCTGAAACGATTGGACGTTCTCCCTCATACTCTAGATGATAATTTGTCACATCTGGTTTAAAACCTTCTAGGTCTTTGCCATTCACTTGGATCGTAACATCAGTTGTTGCCTGGGCCTCTTCTGTTGGGGCATAGGCGCTCAATTCAATGATTCCAATTCCTTTAAGATTTTCATCACGGACCATTCTTAAACGGATGGCTTTCGTTCTGGTTTCGTTGAAGCTGAGGTTAGAGATATAACCAGGCTCAAAGGCATAATCCAAGCTATACGGGATTTCTTCCCAGTTTGAGGCTTGGTTAAATGGATGATCTGGAAGATTCTTCAGATTGCCATAATCATCCGGAACATCAAAGTCTGGACCAATATAGCGTTCAAGAACCGTTTTCGTTGGCAGACCTGTTTCCTGATCTGCAAAGAAGTCGACCGCTACTTTATTGACTAAGCGCTCTGTTACTTGACCATTTTTCTTGAAGATGAGACCAGCAAACACTTCTGTTTGATCCGGCTCTCTCTTCCAGTTGGTCCAACGGTAGTACTCATTGTAGCCACCATCATTGATGTAATCGATATAGTCGATTTGATTTGGATCGAGATCGTTGGTTTCACTAGCAAATGCTCTGGTATCCTCTGCATTGTAGTCACGGTTCACAGAGAGGATTTCTCCGGTTTTTTTTCTGACACCCGGACAGTCAGCTGAGCCGTCAGATCATAACCGAGGACCTTTCCTTCTAACGTGAAGCTGCCTTCATGAGAAAGTGCACCAGCTGGGATAGCCGGCCAGTCCACCGTAAGTTCCTTGCGTTCATATCCTGTAGCCCCTTTGAAGTAGACGCCTACGGTAGATGGTAAAACTAGATTTTGACCGACCTTCACAAAACGGCTACCTGCTTCCACTGCTACTGGAGCAGATTGTTTCAGTTTCTGCATCGCTTGTGAGATGGAGGCGGTATTCTTGTAAGATGGTGCCATCTTCTGCTTTGTGGATGACGCGGATTGGCTCACCTTCATGGACGCTTGGCACAACCGTTGCAAGACCGTGATGGCTAGCCGTCGCTTCCACTTGTGGATAAGCCCGATCACGCGCATCGATGTAGTAATCGGTCACACTTGGATTAACTCCTGGTAAAACCTCACCGTTGACACGAATGGTCACCTGACTCTTTTCTTCTGCCGCAACCTTATTGGCAAATACCTGAATCTCTGAAATAGAGCTTCCACGTTTGCCTTCTGGTGTCTTCATACGGATACGAACAGCATAGGTGTCGACTTTATCAAAACTAAAATGATTCATCTTGCCAGCTGTCACTGCTTCGTCAACGCTTAGGTTGCTGACTTCTTTCCAGTTAGCTGGGTTGTTAAATGGATGGTCTGTTTCGTCTTTGACGCGATTTGGATTGCTTGGTACTGCTGGGATTTGCTCACCCACATAGTATTCAATCACATATTCACTTGGAGCCCCAACACCGTGGTCTTCGTGGAAACCAACATGGAGGTTGTCCACTGCACGTTTGGTCAAGATACCAGAGTCCCCAAACAAGATACCGACAGAATCTTCCGCATTGTCACGGCCCCAGTTGGTCCAACGGTTAGCTGGAGCATCGGTAAAGGAGATGACCTTATCATTGACCTTAGCAACTGGATCTGCATCATTAGAGTCACTTGCAAAGGCAAGTGGCAAGACTGATCCTGTCCATTGTTCTGCTACGTTGGCTCCCTTGACTGTGTTTGCGGAAACACGGATATGAAGACGGGTTGGAAGGTTGGTTCCTTCTACACGACCGGAGATAACAACTTCTCCTTCTTGGGCCAAGAGTTGTGGATCGACCGCATCCCAGGCTACCTTAGCAGCATAGGTCTTGCCATTAGAGTGATAGGTCCGCACGCTTTCTGGAAGTGCTGGTTTTTCACCGACTGGAGTTGTGGTGCTGACTTCTTCTACAGCGATAATGCCTTCAACGGTGACTTGGGCTTGGGCTTCTTTCTCCACCCCCTCTACCTGACCAGTGACTGTAAAGTTATGGTAATCCTTGACTTGATCTGCTGTTACGGCATCCCAGGTCACGCGTTTTTCTTTCGGGAATCCCTTATCATACTCGACCAAGACTGTCTCTGGAAGAGCTGGCAAAACGTTTCGATCGGTGCTGATCCGTACAGGACGCACCTTGACAACTGTCTTTTCTTCTGGATTTGGCGTGATGGTAAAGGTTAATTCCCCTGTTTGTCCTTGGAAGTTAGCTTCTAAATGAACCAATCCTGCTTCTCGCAGTTCCAAACCTTTCTTGCTTGCGACTGCTCTTCCTTGGCTACCGGCTGCTGTTGCCACATCGATTTGATCTGCTTGGAGGCTAGCTACACTGCCATCTTGGTAATGAGCCAAGACATCAAGCGTTACCGTTTGGTCTTCCTTGAGTTCTTGCCCTTCTGGCAGACGCAATTCTAAACGCTGGATTTGTGGACTTTCTTCTTGGAATTGCACAGCATAGGTCTGTACAGCTCCCGTATCCTTAGCAGTGACAAAGATTTGAACTTTCAAACCATTTTCACGATTAGCTTGTAGGACCGTTACTTGGGCATTTTCTGCACTCGCTGTGACCTGACCAGGCTCTTGACCATAAGCCAGCGGACGGAAAATAGTATGGTTGCCACTGCCAAATTTTGGAAGGGCTACTCCATCTAGCTGTACTGTTGGTTTCTTAGCCTTGCTGACTGTTCCACCAGCAACCACCAGAGTCGCTTGGACTGCTTCCCCATTGCCTAGGAGTCCTGTAGCTTTCAAGCGAGCACCTGGTGTAGACAATTGCTCCTCTTGACCAGCTTCCAAGGTCCATTGATCAACTTCATAGCTAACTGTTCGGCCATCTGTGAAGACCAATTGCACAGTCTTATCCACTGTCGCTAGGTCTGCTCCCTGCGGGATTTGTTTGATAACTGGAAGGACTTGCTCCACGCCGATCACATTGACCAGAGCTTCGACCGTGCGTCCTTGAACATGACCTGTCACACGAACTTGGCCAGCCCGACTATAGTCTGCTCTTTCCCATTCAACGGCTTCTTCTTGGGCCTTGCCATCACTATAGACGACAGATACGTGACTTGGAAGCTCGGGTACCTCACCTAGGTAAACTTGTGTCCGAACCGGTTCTACTCCCAAGATAGAGCGTTCTTCCTGGTCCTTCTTGCCTGTAAAGAGGCTGACTTGGTCTGATTGCAAGCGATCTGAGTCTGCATAAAGAGTAAAGGATCCTGCTTGCTCAGTTGATTTGACAATCACCACCCCTTTGCCGTTAAAGGCCCGACGTTGCCATGAGCCATCTTCCTGTGCTTTGTAGCGTTCACGGCTGGCGTGTTCCCCGTTGTCGACGCCGACAATTTGACCTTGTCCATGCAGATGGAAATTCACTAAATTATTGGCAGTTGGCACGACACGGCCTGCTTCATCAACGATTTCATAGGTAATATAGGTCAAATCTTTACCGTCTGCTGCAATGGCGTGTTCTTCTTTTAGCAGACGAACACCTGCTGGCTTCCCAGCCGTTTCGATTTGATCGCGGGCAATCACTTCTCCTGCTTCGTTGCGGGCAATGGCTTCCACTTTACCTGGTACATAAGGAACCAACCACTCTAGATAGAGTTCATCCGGATTTGCCCCTTCCTGATAGGTCCGGCCATCAGCTGTGGTCTTCTTAGTAAAGGTCTTCACCCCTTGTGATTCCCCGTTGACAATCAATTCCACACTGTGGGCATTAGAGAAGGAACGAACAGGGATCCGACCTTCTTCATCCATGACACGATTGGCCAATTCTGGATTTTCCCAGTTCCAATGTGGTAAGAGATGGACCATTGGATGTTTCTCAGCTGACAACCATTGACTTTGGTAAAGGTAAAAATCATTCTTCGGAAGGCCGGCAGTATCTACGATACCGAAATAAGAACTTTCACAGGTGTGTCATTTTGGTTGTGCCATGGTGTTGGCTCACCAATATAGTCTGTACCTGTCCAGATAAATTGACCTGCATAGCCGGCATGATCACGGTCAAAGGTCCAAGAGGCTGTCGCTGTCCGACCCCAACCAACCCGGTCATTGCCGTAGTCTGATTGTTCATAGTGGCGGTCTTCTTGGTTGCTTCCGACCCATTCTCTTTCAGGGTGGTAGTAAGAACCCCGTGTCCGCGTTGCAGAAGAGGTTTCAGAACCATAAATGAGCCAGTTTGGGTGTTTAGCGCGTAGGCTTTCGTAGTTGGCCTCTGAATAGTTAAATCCAACTGCATCGAGCTCCGCCGCTACCTTTTCATGCCCTCCTGATCCATCACCAAAGCGGAATTTATCAGCTCCCATGGTGACATAGCGGGTTGCATCCACTTCCTTGATGGTCTTGACCAGACGACGAACGGTTGCAACAGACTTATCAGATCCATCTGCTTCACCGACTTCGTTACCGATTGACCACATCACAATAGAAGGATTGTTCTTGCCTCGCTCTACCATGGTCCGAAGGTCATAGTCAGACCACTTATCCCCTTTTCGGGCTTCTGGATGCGTTGCATCCTTTTCAAAGAATCGACCGTAATCGTATTGCTTCTTGCCACCATACCAGGTATCAAAGGCTTCTTCTTGGACCATCAAGCCCAACTCAGCCGCAATTTGCAGAGTCTGTTCACTCGCTGGGTTGTGGGTCGTCCGGATGGCATTGACCCCCATGTCCTTCATCTGTTTGAGACGGCGGTATTCAGCCTTATAATTTTCCTCAGCTCCGAGGGCCCCATGGTCATGGTGAAGGGAAACACCGTGGAATTTCGTAGCCGCTCCGTTAAGGAAGAAGCCACCTTCCGGTGTCCAGTTGAGGTAGCGATAACCAAAGCGTTCCTTTTGCACATCGACCAATTGCGAATCCCGATAGACCCGTGTATACAGAGTATAAAGGGCTGGGTTATTGGTTTTGACATCCCAGAGGGTTGGTTTTTCAACATGAAGGGTATGAGACAGGTTAATCTCTTGACCAGCCAAAACGGATTGCACTTCACTGCGCACCTTTTCACTGACCACTTGACCATTTTGATCGACGATTTCGTATTCCGCATAAATACTGTGGGCTTGATCATCTTGGTTGACAATACGACTCTTCACAAGAGTATCGACTGCCCCATTCTGTTGTTCTTCTAATTCTGGACTCGTGATGGTGGTCCCATACTTAGCCACATGGACCTTATCCGTCACACTGAGTTTGACATCACGATAAATCCCACTTCCAGAATACCAACGACTACTTGGCTGTTGGTTGACCACATGAACCGCGATGGTGTTTTCACTTCCATCCGCATTTAAATAAGGGGTAATATCATAAGAAAAGGCATTGTAGCCATTTGGATAATGACCCACAAATTGTCCGTTTACATAGACTTTGGAATCCATGTAAACTCCACCAAATTCCAGGCGTACCTTCTTGTCCAGGTCCTTGTCATCCAAACGGAAGGTCTTGCGATACCAAGCATCCCCACCGTTTAATTGTCCCCCTTCATTTTGAGCCGGAGAATTGTGATCGAAATCAAAGAAGATTGACCAGTCATGAGGAAGATCTAATTTTTTCCAATCCTTGACATCCACTTGACGCCCTTCTGCACCAGGAGCTGCATTCAACTTGAAATACCAGTCCTTGTTAAAGTCTCGTTCGCGATCTTGCACCATATCCTCCGCTACCTGTTTTTGATCCTTCGTAGCCTCTTCAGTAGCCCCAGCAGAACGTTCACTTGTTTGAGGTTCCACCTGTGGCTTTTCGATTTCGCTCTCATTTTTTTCAGGAGTAATCACAGCAGGCGCCTCTAAGGTTGTTGATGCTTTATCACTTGTCCCAACTTCTCCATTCGCCACCTCTGACGCTTCCCTTGTGGCTGTCATCTCCTCTTCTGTTACAGCTCTTCCTTCTTCTTCAGCTAAGACAGATGGAGCTCCAAAAAAAGATACACCGATTAATACAGAACAAGCTCCAACTGCGAGCTTGCGAATACTAAATACACTGCGCTTTTCAAAAAAAGACTTTCCCATATTTAACCTCCTCTTGGGATTTTTAACAATGTAAGCGCTTTCTAAAATGCGTTTGCAAAAAAAGAAACTCTACATTTTAACTATACCAAAAGTTGAGGCTTAAACAAGAGAGCTGGCTAAGAATATATAGTTTGTACTGAAAGAACTATACTTTGTCGAACTGATTTTTATTAGCAAAAATAGCCTTGTCTAGAGAATTAATCTATAATAACAGTTCTTTCATATACGAGAACTTGAGAAAGAAATCGTGAGGATGATCCCTATTTAATATAAAGGATTCGAGTTCCCCCTATTCACATGCCTTCAAAAGGAATTCTCCTGTTTGAAATAGTTGTCATTCCAGCGGAGATAAGGTAGAATGAAAAGGATGAATTGAAAGGATGACACATGAACTACATTATTACTTTTTTGATTTCTATGATTCCTCTGGTAGAACTTCGTGGAGCTGTTCCCTACGCCATCTCTAGCGGAATTCCTCTTTGGCAAGCCCTCCTGATTGGTGTCGTTGGCAATATGCTTCCTGTCCCTATTATTTTCTTTTTCGCTCGCCATATCCTGGAGTGGGGTAAAGAAAAGCCTGTTATCGGGAATTTCTTTACTTGGTGTCTCAACAAGGGCCATCGTGGAGGACAAAAACTAGAAGAAGCTGCAGGGGATAAGGGAATCTTTTGGGCCCTACTCCTATTCGTCGGTATTCCCTTACCAGGAACTGGAGCCTGGACTGGAACCCTCGTCGCCTCTATTCTAGACTGGGACTTCAAACGGAGCGTCCTTGCTGTTATGCTGGGAGTTGTCCTAGCAGGTCTCATCATGGGATTTCTCTCGCTCCTCTTTGGACTAGATACCTTTGCGCATTAATCACAAAAAGGACTGAAACAGCTGTTTCAGTCCTTTTAGAATGTAGACAAACTAGTTTTTACATAAAATAGCTAGATGACTTTATCTTGCAAAAAAAGAGGTTTCCATCGAAACCTCTTATTTTTTATTCTTAGTTGTTAAGAGCTGCTGCCATTGTAGCTGCAACTTCTGCTTCAAAGTCATTTGAAGCTTTTTCAATACCTTCACCAACTTCAAAGCGAACGAATTCAACTACTGAAGCATTTACTGATTCAAGGTAAGCTTCCACTGTCTTGCTGTCATCCATGATGTAAACTTGTGCAAGAAGAGTGTAGGCTTGGTCAACTTTTGTGTTATCCAAGAAGAAGCGATCCATTTTACCTGGGATGATTTTATCCCAGATTTTTTCTGGTTTACCTTCAGCTGCCAATTCAGCTTTGATATCTTCTTCAGCTTGAGCAACCACTTCGTCAGTCAATTGAGCTTTAGAACCATACTTCAAGTGTGGAAGAGCTGGTTTACCAACCATTGCACGGCTTTCGTTGTCTTGGTCGATTACGTGGTTCAATTGTGCTAACTCATCTTTCACGAATTGCTCATCCAATTCTTTGTATGAAAGAACAGTTGGTTTCATTGCAGCGATGTGCATTGAAATTTGTTTAGCAAGTGCTTCGTCTCCACCTTCGATCACAGAGATAACACCGATACGTCCACCGTTGTGTTGGTAAGCACCGAAGTGTTGTGCGTCTGTTTTTTCAAGCAAAGCAAAACGACGGAATGAGATTTTTTCTCCGATTGTAGCAGTTGCAGATACGTATGCTGCTTCAAGAGTTTCACCTGAAGGCATTGTCAAAGCAAGAGCTTCTTCGTTGTTAGCTGGTTTTCCTTCAGCGATGACTTTCGCAGTTGCATTTACCAATTCAACGAATTGAGCGTTTTTCGCAACGAAGTCAGTTTCAGCATTTACTTCAACTACTGCTGCAACGTTACCGTTCACATAAACACCAGTCAAACCTTCAGCGGCAACACGGTCAGCTTTCTTAGCTGCCTTAGCCATACCTTTTTCGCGAAGCAATTCGATTGCTTTTTCGATGTCACCTTCAACCTCAACCAAGGCTTTCTTAGCGTCCATGACACCAGCACCAGATTTTTCACGCAACTCTTTAACAAGTTTAGCTGTAATTTCTGCCATTTTGATTCTCCTATATTTTTTTAAAAATAGGAGAGCCGGGCTAAGCCCCGCCCTCCTAGGTAATTACGATTGTGATAATTAAGCGTTGTCGCCTTCTACAACTTCAACGATTTCTTCGATTGAATCTGCTTGAGTTTCAGTTGCTGCCAATTCAGCTTCAACTGATGCAACTGCATCTTCACCTTGACGTCCTTCGATAACAGCGTCAGCCATTTTCGCAGTGATCAATTTAACAGCGCGGATCGCATCATCGTTAGCTGGGATGATTACATCGATATCGTCTGGGTCAGTGTTTGTGTCGACCATCGCTACAACTGGGATACCCAATTTCTTAGCTTCTTTAACAGCGATTTGCTCTTTGTGTGGATCCACAACGTACATTACGTCTGGGATACGAGGCATATCTTCGATACCACCCAAGAATTTTTCAAGACGAGCGCGTTGTTTGTTAAGAAGTGCAACTTCTTTCTTAGGAAGAACGTCGAAGATTCCTTCTTCTTCCATGCGTTTGATTTCTTTCAAACGAGCGATACGTTTTTGGATTGTTCCCCAGTTAGTAAGGGTACCACCCAACCAACGGTGGTTGATGTAGTATTGACCTGAACGAACAGCTTCTTCAGCAACAGCTTCAGCAGCTTGTTTCTTAGTACCAACAAACAATACAACTGCGTCGTTTGCAGCAGCTTCACGCATAAAGTCATATGCTTGGTCAGCGTATTTTACAGTTTGTTGCAAGTCGATAACGTGGATTCCGTTACGCTCAGTGAAGATGTACTTAGCCATCTTAGGGTTCCAGCGACGAGTTTGGTGACCGAAGTGTACACCAGCCTCAAGAAGTTGTTTCATTGAAATTACTGCCATGAGTAAATTCTCCTTTTTGTTTTTTTCTCCTCTCCCAGACGTCAGCTTGCAACACGACCACAAGGGCAACGGTGCCACAATGGTTCCGGGATGAGTATTTATTGCTTTACGCAACTTTATCAGTATAGCAGATTTAGAAGCTTTTTGCAAGTCATTTGAGAGAAATTCCTAGACTTTCCTGCTTTTCTTCAGAGCTCTCCCTCCTTCTTTTCTTTTTTTCTGCACGATTCTCATTCTTTCCCTTTCATAAGCCCTTTGTCCGAAATTTTTTCTTGACCTTATCTGATTTTTAAGATACAATAGAATATGTTGTGGCGGTATAGCCAAGTGGTAAGGCACGGCTCTGCAAAAGCTTGATCGTCGGTTCAAATCCGTCTACCGCCTTCACAAACAAATATCAATGAGCCCAGCAATGGGCTTTTTGATACCATCACTTGATTGGACTGCACCATCGCTCCTTTGCGAGCGATGCTGTTCTCCATTCATGAAAGGAAAAGATATTATGAAAAAAGTTACCTTATATGCTCTTAGCATCCTCTCTTTGGGCATGCTCGCTGCTTGCCAACCAGCACAAGAAGAGACTCCCCAAAGAAAGCCTCTTGTTAGCAGCTCTAAAAAAACTTCTAAAAGCTCTAAGAGTTCTAAAAGTTCATATTCTAAAAAGTCATCCAGCAAAAAGGATTTTTCATCAGGCTTCGACGATGATCATTCTCATAGTTCTTCAGACTCTAACACGCGCGAGGATCCTAACTATACAATGAGCTTGATGGACCAAGGAGAGTCACTGGAAGCTATCGGGGATATCCCTGAAATGCCAAAATGGGCTGCCTTCAAAGAGATTAAAGTGGAAATCCTTGTCGGGAATGAAGCCCTTGCCCCTACTACAAAAGATGAAGCGATCAGCAAGTTAGGCCCTACTGATTCCACTTCTGATACTAGTGGTTACTGGCATGGGGAGGGCAGTGGTATCATGATTAGTTTTAATGAAAAAGGCCAAGCTACTAACAAAATTGCCACCTTGCCTAACTCTAAAAAGGTTACGAATCTCAAGGATATTCAACCTGGAATGACAGCTAAAGAAGTCATTGAAAAACACGGCCGTCCAGAAACTGTTTTCGTCTTTGGCTACGCGACTATCTTTACTTGGAAAGGTGAAGACGGGAAAGACTACTCTGTCGGTTTTGACAAAGAAACAGTCTTCCAAGTCTCTGAACCTGCATAAGAGTCCCTTCTCAACAAACACAAATCCTCCAAGACCAGCGTCTTGGAGGATTTCTTTCTATCAAGGGGAAGGCCCCTTTTTTCCTCTATTACAATTCTGCGATTTGATTGAGGTTGACTTCTGCCACAGTGTCATTTCCAAACATGGTGATGATCATTTTCACCTTGTTGTTATCGATTTCTGTGATCTTACCAGTGTAGTCTGCAAAGGCCCCATCGATAATGCGTACAGTATCTCCAACCTTCACATCAATGTTGAAATCTTGAACTGTTTGTCCCATCGAAATCAAGATGTTGCGGATTTCATCTTCCAAAAGTGGAGTTGGTTTTGAACGGTTCCCGTGAGATCCCACAAATCCAGTAACGTTTGGTGTATTCCGAACGACAAACCAAGCTTCATCGGTCATGACCATTTCTACCAAGACATAACCAGGGAAGCGATTTTCTTCGATTTCTTTTGTCTTCCCGTTCTTCTCGATTTGCACAGTTTGAGTTGGGATTTCCACACGCAAGATGTTTTCCAACATGTTATATGTTTGTGCGCGTTGAAGAAGGTTTTCCTTCACTTTGTTTTCATATCCTGAGTAGGTCTGTAGGACAAACCAGCCTTTGTCAAAACTATCCATTTTTGTTTCCTTTCTTATCTACCAGAAGGGGATCGTTTCATCACGATACTAAAAAAAGCCTTCTGGCTCTTGTTTTCCTAGCTCCATTATAACATAAAACCGGAGAAAGCAAAGAAGTTTCTATCGTTTTTCTTCCTAAAGGCAAGAAAAAAAGCATCCACATGGGACGCAGATTTATTTCTTTTTTAGAACATATCGATCAGCTTCAAAATACCTTTAGCCACTACTTGGTCAAACAAATAAATCAAGACCACGAAGAAAGCTGTGTACTCAATCACAGAGATAAAGTTTTTCCATCTTTCTTTACGAGTAGGCCAAGTCGTGTTTTTCAGCAAGACAAAAATATCTTTAAAAAATTTCACAACAATCTCCTATCTGGTTTCTTTATGAATTGTATATTTGCTACAATGTTTACAAAACTTGTTAACTTCTAGACGTTTTGGTTTTGGCGTCGCACTCAACTTGATTGAGTAGTTGCGTGACCCACAAACCGTACACGCTAGACTTGCTTTTTTTAATGCCATAACGCCTCCATTCACACCATTATAGCAAGTTTTCCACTTTTTGACAAGTTCTTCTGCTCTCTGGGAGCGCATTTTGTTTGGCTTTTCTCCACGATTTGGTACAATATAGAGGATAAAGGAGAAATTATGAAAAGCGATCATCTGAAAGAAAGTAAAAATATTGAAGACCGTCGCGGACAAAGCGGCGGAAGCTACTCATCAGGCCGGTCTGGTGGGAATTTAGGGGGTGGTCTTTTACAGATCCTCCTCTCGCCTGGAAGCTTTAAGAGCAAACTCATCTTGATCCTGGTCCTCATCTTTTTGAGCGGGGGAGCTGGATTAAGCGGGCTCTTTGACCAAGGTCAAAGCACGCAGAACTATAACTCAGGACAAGTCACGCGCCAAAGCAATACCCAGGTAAGTGACGGAGATAGCAAATTCGTCAGTCAAGTCCTTGGAACTACTGAGGATTTCTGGGGGCAAACCTTCCAAAATGAAGGCCGAACCTATCACAAGCCAACCTTGGTTTTCTATACGGGTCAAACTCGAACTGGCTGTGGCGTAGGCCAAGCATCTGCCGGCCCTTTCTATTGTCCGACAGACCAAAAAATCTATTTAGACATCAGCTTCTACAAAGAGTTGACCACCAAATACAAGGCTAGCGGAGATTTTGCCATGGCTTATGTCATCGCTCACGAAGTCGGCCACCATATCCAAAACGAATTGGGGACTCTTCAGAGTTACCAAAAAGCCATCCGAGGGAAAAGCGAGACAGAAAAAAATGCCCTCAATGTCCGTTTGGAACTTCAAGCTGACTACTATGCGGGTATGTGGGCTCGCTACATTGAAGAGCAAGGCCTCATGGAGACGGGAGATATCGAAGAAGCGCTCAATGCTGCCCATGCCGTGGGAGATGATACCCTTCAAGAACAAGCCTATGGCTACTCCGTCCCTGATAGCTTCACCCACGGGACTTCTGAACAACGCATGCGCTGGTTCAAACGTGGTTACCAATACGGTGACTTTGAACACGGAGATACCTTCAGCGTCTCCGACGAAGACTTGTAATGAAACTAAAAACAAAAGCCTTTCAGATCATCATCTGAAGGCTTTTTTAGCATCCTATCTACAGTGATCTAAGCTTTATAATGGCTGGAGGTATTCAATAAATATGTTTTCTTTTTTATGGAGTTGTTCAACTCTATCTTGAAACTTTCCACCGTGAGAAAAGTGCTTGAAACATTACGTTTCAAGCACTCGGAATTATTGAGACCTTAGGCTCAATAATTAGTCATGGAACTTCTTCGAAGTTCGCTGACGTCCGTACTCACCTAAGGAAAGTTTCTAAGAAGACTGTGAATGGAAAGAACCTTACCATCTTTTAAGCATCTATTTTTAGAATCCAAACCAACCTTTGAAAGTATCCCAGGCATTTTGTGCTTTTCCAGGAATATCTGCTTCATCGATGGCTTTCTTGGCATCGTCTACGATACCTGCAGCGCGTTCTTTGACTGTATCAAAGAAGCCCTTGTCCTCTTCTGGAGTCTCTGTTTCTGTTTCTTGACCGACAGGGGCAATGCCATTTTCCTGGTAAGAATTTTCCTCATTATCAAAGCCAGTTCCTTCTGTATAAGGCAGGACGCTATTGGCTACATTTCGGAAGATCACTGAGGCTGTCTCTGCACTAGTCCCTGTCAAATAGTGGGTTTCATCCGTCTTAGGGAAACCTAGCCACTGACTAATGACCACATCTGGCGTGTAGCCGATGACCCACTGGTCTCCGGAAAGATCGGGGTTGAAGTCCGTTTCAGTCGTTCCTGTTTTACCAGCCATGGTATAACCATACGGTGCTGCGTTGACACCCGTTCCGTTGGTAAAGGTTCCCAACATCATATTGGTCATCTTCTTATTGGCTGAGCTGCTGAGCACTCGTTTCGATTTCTGGCTGTGACTTTTCACCACCTGACCACTAGCATTTTCAATCTTCGTAATAAGATGGGCATCGTTCATCACTCCATCGTTGGCAAAGGTTCCATAGGCCTGAGCCATTTGAAGAGGGTTGGTCGTCACACCAGATCCGAGGGCAACTCCGAGAGATCTGTCCACCTTGTCCATATTGAGACCAAATTTTGTCCCGTAATCAAAGACAGTATTGAGCCCTAACTCATTGGCTGTAGCGACAGCTGGAAGATTGAGAGATTCTGCCAAGGCTTGGTACATAGGAACAGTCGGGCTACCTTGAATGCCGCCGTAGTTATCGACTGTATAACTGCCGTAGACCTTAGTCGTATTGTCCAATTCTTTGTTGGTCGACCAGCCGTTAGCAACAGCTGGACTATACACGACGAGAGGTTTAATGGTAGAACCAGGACTTCTCGCAGATTGAGTCGCATAGTTGTAACTTCTGAAGCCAACATCTTGGTCACTAGCCACGCGTCCAACGATCGCCCGCACTCCTCCGGTCTTAGGATCCAGGGCTACACTACCAGATTCTGCCCGCGTGCCATCTTCGGCAACTGGGAAGAGATCTACATTGTCGTAGATGACCTGCATGCTGGCTTGGTAATTCTGGTCCATCTCTGTGTAGATCCGGTAACCATTCTTGATGATATCTTCTTCTGTTAGACCATATTCGTTGACAGCCTCATTGATAACCGCATCAAAATAGGACGGGTAGCGATAATCTTCTGACTTGCCTTCATAGGCATCAATCAGTTGGCCATGAATGTCGACTGCGGCGGATTGATCTGCTGTGGCTTGATCGATATAACCAGCTGCGACCATATTTTGTAGGACCGTATTACGACGATTGGTCGCATTCTCGACAGAATAAAGTGGATTATAAATTTCTGGCCCCTTGAGCATACCGGCAAGGACAGCTGACTGATCCAAAGTCAACTCACTAGCGGATACACCGAAATACTTCTTAGAAGCATCTTCAATCCCCCAAACCCCATTCCCAAAATAGGCATTATTGAGGTACATGGTCAGGATTTCTTTCTTACTATATTTTTTGTTAATCTCGAGGGCTAGGAAGAACTCCTTGGCCTTCCGTTCAACCGTCTGATCCTGAGAAAGATAGGCATTTTTGGCCAACTGTTGGGTAATCGTCGATCCCCCACCAGAGCGACCGGCAGTCAAAATTGCCAGGAAGAAACGACCGTAGTTAATCCCACTATTTTTGTAGAAACTCCGGTCTTCCGTCGCAACAACTGCATTTTGCAAGTTTTCACTAATGGCATCTAACTCAACGTAGGTCCCTTTTTGCCCCGTTAGGCTACCGGCTTGGTTCCCATCTTTATCATAGATGATCGTAGTCGCCTTGAGGGCATTTTGCAGATCTGCTACATTGGTTGTCTTGGCTATGTAAAAAAGATAACCTCCGACGACGAGACTAAAGGTCAGGCCAATCAGTAAGAAGATCTTGGTCAAGTGATACTTGCGCCAAAAGCGTCTGATCGGATGTTGGGAGTGAGATTTTCTCCGTGACTTGTCCGAGCGGCTATAGGTCGGAGCTTGCTCCTCCCCGTCCGTTGACAATTCAACCTCTTCCGCAATCTTCCTTGGTTTTTTTTCTCTTTGGAAATGACGAATCATTCCCTCCATTAATTCTTTTAATTTGTTCATAGTCCCTATTTTATCACCTTCCTAACGTCTAGACAAGAAAGACCTTCGCAAGAAAGGATGCTTTTAGCTTTCTTTAAGGTTCCCATCTAGTCCACTCTAGAACGGGGTTCAGCGTCTTGTCCCTCCCTTCCTCTCCCTCCTTCTCGCCTTTTCTTTCCCCTTGCTTTCTGATACAATAACACTATGCACTATACTATAACGATACCAAACGCCTTGCCCGCTATGACGGTCAAAGAGGCCCTTGAAGATTATTTTCTCATCCCACGAAAGATTCGTCATTTTTTGCGGACCAAAAAACATGTCCAAGTCAATGGGGAGACCGTCCACTGGCAATCGATGCTTCAGGCGGGTGACCAACTCACCCTCACCTTTGATCCAGAAGATTATGAAGAAAAGGAGCTCTTGGCAGGGGATGCTAGCCTAGTCGAAACCCTCTATGAAGATGAGCACCTCATCATTGTAAACAAGCCAGAAGGCATGAAAACACACGCCAATCAACCAGACGAAATCGCCCTTCTTAATCATGTCTCCACTTATGTCGGGAAGACCTGCTATGTCGTTCATCGCTTGGACAAGGAGACCAGTGGGGCTCTTGTCTTTGCCAAGAATCCTTTTGTTTTACCCGTCCTGAATCGACTGCTAGAAGAAAAGAAAATTCAACGAGACTATTGGGCCCTAATCCTAGGCACCTTACCCAAAAAGCAGCTGGTTTATAAGGACAAATTGGGCCGTGATCGCCACGATCGGCGCAAGCGTATTGTCGATCCTCGAAAGGGCCTCTATGCGGAAACCCATGTGACTAGCTTAAAGACTTTCAAGCGCACCAGCTTAGTCAACTGTCAGCTCCAGACAGGTCGCACCCACCAGATCCGAGTCCACCTCTCTCATCATGGCCATCCGATCGTGGGTGACCCTCTCTATAACCCAGAAAGAGCGCCTCGTCTCATGCTCCATGCCCACCGCTTGCGGCTTACCCACCCCTTCACCTTAGAGAAAATTCAAGTTGAGGCCCCTTCTCCAAGTTTTGAGAAAGGCTTAAAAGAGAGTGGGACAGAAATCGGTCATTCGTTAGAATTCGATTTCGTCGTCCCACCTCCGCACAGTTGAGTAGGGCTGTAAAAGCTGATGAAATCAGCCTAGTAGAGCCCACTCAACCACTGCGTCTTGCTCGACAATCCAAAGACAATTAAGAGGCTAGGACTTTTGTCCCAGCCTCTTTTATTTCTGCACAGGTCCTATTCCGTCGTTTCTTCACTTGCGACTGGACTGGCTTCTGTTTTTTCTGACTCTGGTGATGGGGTCTGAACAGGATCTGAAGCCTCTTCCTTATTTTGGCTAGGATCGCTTGTAGCAGGACTTTGAGGGGCTGGGTCTGCTTTGTCTGCTTCCGCCACTACTGTCGATGGAGCTGCTAGCAATTCATCTCGAAGAGCTTGAATCGCTTGTAGCAAGGCTTTCTTGTCGCTCCTTGGATCAGCTAGTTGATCAAAGAGAGCTTCTAAGCGTTCAAACTGAGCATCACTGGCTCCTTTTTCGGCCAATTGTTGGTGGAGAGCGATCAACTGGTTATAAATCTCTTGATAGAGGGCCACATCTCCAAGTTGAGGTTCCTCTGTTTTCTTTTGCTTTTGTTGTTCAATCGTTTCACCAACTTCACGCAAAAGACTTTTTCCTGCAGTCAAGGCCTTGTCAGCATCGGGCTCTTGCTGTACCTGTTCCAAACGTTCTTCAAAGGCAGGACGCTTGCTTTCTTCTACTTGTGGCAAAAGAGAGCTGATTTGTTCCAAAAGGGTTGTCAAGAGACTAGAGCGTTGACGGGACTCTGTCTTTTCATCCAAGTCACCATAGACCCCTTTGAGGAAGTCGTAAACAGCTAGGTTATAGGACGGAGCATCTCCTCCCTTTTGATCTAGAACTGTTTTTTCGATTGGATAGGTTGGAGCATTTCCTGGGACAGTAGCTGGTCAATCGCTTGCTTAGCTTGGTAAAGTTCCATGAAATGGGCTTTTGAGTCCCAAGCTTCTTCAAAGGCTTGAGCCCGGTAAAGCTTCAAAGCAAGGTCTGATGCTGTCGCCCGTAATTCCGGTGTCAAACGCGCATCACTTAAACTTTGGTAGAAATACTTGAGGTAGTCCACCGAAGTCACACCAGTCCGATCTTGCATCTCCTGAATAGCTTGCAACAATTTTCCTTCTTGCTCCAATCGTTGGCTATCTTTAGCTGTATAGGCTTCCTGCAACTGAGAAACCAGGCTTTCTTTCTTGAGTTGGAAGGCTTCGGTATCTAGCAATCGAACCTGCTCCAACAATTCCTGGTAGCGACGGTCCAAGGCCGTCTCTTCTTTCGGTTTGACTTCCTGGGTCGCATGAATATATTCCTTGTCAACTTGCTCAAGACTCGCCAAGTACCCTGCTGTTGAATTGCTTGGGAAGTTTTTAACAGTTTCTAAGAATTGACCCAAGTTCAACTCAATCCGTCTTTGTTGCAGAGGGTCTGAAGCGTACAAAGTCCGACTTTCTGCTAGGAGTTGGTTGACTTTGTCCTCTACAGCTTTCTGATCCAAGTCACCTTTCTGGTAAGCTGCTTGGATGGTCGGCAGACGGTGAGCCAAGTAGTCCGCCAAGCCTGCTGAGCGCACCTTGATATAGTGGTTATGGTCCCCATGCGGAATGACAAACTGACCATTCTCGATTTGCATCGTATAAGGGGAAATACCAGAGCGAAGTGCTGTTGCATAGAGCTCGTTGATAAAGTCTAGCTCAGGATTTCCTGTTTCAAGTGGAATCCGGACATGTTCCTTCCGAACTGCATAAGGGTGGATATGGGTTGGATCGTATTCTTGGTCTGGATTGTTAAAGACAAAGAAACCATTGGAAATCTTGATAGCTTCCCGAGGGACGCCGTAAGTCTGGCTAATGTACTGAATTTTTTCTTCATCCGAAGCATCTCGCGAATAGGTCGCTACATCATCTGTCAGTGGTTGTCCCTTGTCTTCTTCCTTCTTACCAGCTAACACTGCCTCTGCAGCTGCGATCTCTTGAGGAGAGAGATCCTTCTTGTAGAAGTAATGGGCATGGTCTCCGTGAGCGACCATATAGCCCTCGTCATCCTTGCTGATGACATGATCTGCATGGAAACCATGATCGTGCTCATGGGCCTGTTCATTTTCATGATGATGATCATGATCGGCTTCATGGTCTTCATGATCATGCTTGTGATGAGAATCCTCCTTCTCATGATCATGATCGACTGGTTTTGTCTCTGGACTTGAAGGTTGAGTTGGTTTTTCTTCTGTTGCGACAGCTCCAGCTTGAGAACGGAGGATTTGGTACTGTCGTGCCAACTCCCGCTCTAAAGGCGAAAGGAGACTATAAGGGATGAAATGGAAATGATTCCCATGAGGATAAACTACCCCTTGATCTGTCCATTTGGTAATTTTACTTGGATCGAAGACAGAACCATCCGACTCAACATGGCGCTCTGAAAGCGGAGTATTCCGTAACTCTTCCTGAAGGCTTTCAAGACTTCGTCCTTCTTTGGTCACTTTTGGATGGGGAAGAGGAGTTGAAAGGGCTGGAGTGACAGGTGCTGGAACCGGCTGATTCGGATTAACCGGTGCAGTCAACTGGATAGAAGGGGGGCAATACAGGTTTCACCTCATGTTTTTCTCCTCTACCATTTAAAATAGATAAGGCCGCAGCTAATTCTCCAGCTGATAAGGCGCTCTTCGGAATAAAGTGGTAATGTCCACCATGAGGCACGATAAAGCCATCCCCTGTATCAGAAATCACATCCCCAGGATGGAAGACATAACCGTCATCTGTCCGATAGCCACCTTGAATAGGCTTAACTCCAGCTGTTAGACTAGAGACTGTTTTCCCTTCTCGTAGAGCCTGACTCGGCTGGCTGAAGTCACGAGTTTGTCCAGCTTTTTGGGCACTATCTTTCGAACCTGAGACTAGCTCTCCTTTTTTCTGTTGGGCTATTTCCTCCACCGAACGGACATTTAGCGTATGTTGCGGATTGGTTAGGTAGAGGTAGTAGGTCCCATCCTTCTTGATAATATAGCCATCTCGCACCTGTGTGACAATATCCGATTGCTGCAGTTGGTAAGTGGGATCACGTAAAATCAGCTCCTCACTAAAAATCGCATCGTAAGGGACTTTGCCATTGTAGTAATGGAAATGATCTCCATGGGAAGTCACAAAGCCCTCATCAGTAATTTTGACCACAATCTGTTCTGCCTGGGTCTTTTCCTTCGAGTTAACGGTTTCAATGCTTTCTTCCTGCTTGTTTGAGTGGCTAGCTGACTTTTTCTTGTCTCCTTGTAAATACTGCACCTGATTCTGATTCTTTTTGTCTTCCTTGACTGGTGCTTGCTGACTTAAGGCATAGGCGCATAAACCCAAGCCTAAGGTTGCTACTAATCCAATTGTTGCTTTTTTCTTCATTTCTTTTTTACTCACTCCTGTAATTCTTTCGCTAGACTAGCCATATTTCTTCTAAGTTCTCTAAGAGATCTTTATTATTTTCCGGATCCGCTTCGAGAGGATCTAAAACCTTCACTTTTGCCCCTGTCGCCTTGGCAATGCTATCAGCCACCTTGGACGAGGTATGCTTCTCAACAAAGATTGTCTGAACTTGATAATCCTTGACAAACTGCTGAATCTCAGCCAATTGACGGGCTGTTGGTTCCTGCTCAGGCGAGATCCCTGCGATTCCTAATTGTTTCAGACCAAAACGCTTGGCTAGATAAGAGAAGGCTGTATGTTGGGTCACAAAGGTCTTTTGTGCCACTTTTTCAAAGAGAGGCTGGTATTTAGCCACCAAAGCCTCACAGCGTTTTTCAAGTTTTTGGGCATTGGCCTCATAATAACTTCTGTTCTCTGGATCAATATTTCCCAATTCTTGGGCGATGATCTTCCCTTCTTCAGCGATTTTCAGTGGATCCATCCAAGTATGAGGGTCATACAAGTTTTTTGCATCCTTTCCTTCCGTATCCTCAATATCCTCTAATCCAGCAACCTTATCCAATTCCATTCCTTTGCTGGCTTCGATAACTCGCAGTTTCGAGTCTTGCAAGCTAGGGTCTAGACGCCCGGCCCAAGATTCGAGTGTGTGAGAATGGTAGACAAAGACATCCGCGTCATAGATCTGGGCTGTCTCCTTGGCCGAAGGTTCGTAATCATGAATCCCAGCACCTGACTGAACCATCCAGACCTCGTTTCGATCGCCTGAAATTTCCTTAACCAGGGAATAGACAGGATAGAAACTCGTCACAATTTTGAGTCCCTTTTTCGTTGGGCCAGCTCCAGAACTTCTCTGGCTTCCACAAGCCACCAACAACAAGAGGCAGATGAATCCAATTCCTAAGACTCTTAGTTTTCTCCCAAACATGTATAATCCCTTTCTTTTTCTTAATCGGTTTATTAAACAGTTAATTAACTAGTTAATAATAACGCTTATTTTTTAGTTTGTCAAGATTTTTTTGTATTTTTGATCACACAGAAAAAAGAGGCCCCTGAGGGCTTCGTCAATTCTCTCGATTAGTTAAATAATTGTTGATCAAGAAATGCGCTTATTTTTTCTTCTTTTTAAAAAGATAAGCTGCACCGCTTGCTACTACAAAGGCTAATACCAAGCTAATCAAGGAGATGGTGGTACCAGTGCTTGGAAAGAAACCAATCTTCTTACCTGGTTTCTTAGACCCTGGTGTAACTGGTTTTGTAGGTTCATGTTTATTGGTTAGAACAACATTACCTTGACCATCATCTATATCCGTCACTTGGTAACCTGTTGAAACATCTACTCTTCGACCGTGTAGGTGGTAGCTTTACCCTTGACAATTTTGTCTAAGTCCGCAAAGAATCTAAAAAACCAGCCCCTTCATAGAGCTGGTTGTCTTTCTATTATAGAAAAGTCCTTAGGCAAATGCTGAAATCCTTATTTGTTATTTATAACGTGGTGTAGCAAATCCTCGGATATTCCCGTGTCCGATACGGTAAACATTGCGTTTTACGGTTCCAACATCACCTGAATTTCCTTCGATTGTGTGAATAAATCCATTTTCGACACGTTCTACAATTCCAATATGGTCTGCAAAACCGTCATTCGACTGAGAATATTCATCCCAGTTAAAGGTAATGATGTCCCCTGACTTTGGTGTAGAGGCCCCATTTTCATTCCAAATACCCAAACGTTTAAAAATTTGGATATGGCGCTCTACGCCACACTCACGACCAATCAAATGACTAAGTCCTTCGCGTTGGAAGACTGTTGTGACAAAAACATCGCACCAATCATCAGAATTTTTTACAGCGTATCCAACTGGTAGGGGATGTACGCTATTATAATCCTTGACCAATTGAAGATGGGCTGCGCTTCCGCTACGAACACCGACAAGACTTGCTGCAGCTCGTAAAATACGATCTCGTTGACCATTAGAAACATGAGGATTGTATGCTGTTTGATCAACTGTATCACGAGGTGAAAGAGCTGTTTGACCCAGGTTAAAACCTTCCACTCCACCATCCACATAGTCCACATAGACGTGCGTTGTATAGTTCCCTTTCTGGTATTGGTGATTCACTGCAGAGACCTGTACTTCGGTATGCATACCAGAAGGTGCTGTAGAATACCAGTAGAGATTTTCTTGATGAACTTGAGACCAAACAGCAACACGGATGTACTTAATCTGACGCCCTTGAGATGCCTGATCCACCGCTACCGTATAAGTACCGTTATTCGAGTTCACATCCTTGATGTAGGTCTGTATTTTGGTCTTAGCATTACGGAATTCAACGTCTGTAGTTGTCCCACCAACACCGACTCGTGTGCCATCATTCTGAATGTAGTATAGGTGAACAAAGTACTTCCCAGTGGAATTTTTATGGTCACTAGCCTTCACAGAAATCTTGTAGTCTCCGTTTGCTTGACGAGTCGCTTCGTACCAACGGATATCATCTTGACCATCCTTATCAGACCAAGTTGGAACTTGAACAGTCCGCACGCCTTTAGGGCTGTAAACATCCTTAATGACGACGTCAAAGGTTCCCGTATCCTTGTTGTTGTTTTGAATAATAAGGTTGCCACTTGGATAGGATTGACGCACTTCCGTCGTAGTTTCGGTGATGTAGTTTCGTTGGTTGCCATTGTCCACATAGTAGACATGGACATTATACTTACCGGTGTCATTCTTATGTTCAGATGCCTTAATGGTTGCACGATAGCTACCATCAGCTTGCTTAGTTGCCTTATGCCAGATGAGGTCATCTTGCCTGTTTTGATTTGACCAGGTCGGAATCAAGACTTCCTTCAAGCCGTTTGGCGCTACAACATTACGAACCACAGCGTCAAACGTGCCAGTCGAAGCATTATTATTTTCAATCGTTACTGTACCACTTGGATAGGATTGACGCACTTCCGTCGTGGTTTCGGTGATGTAGTTTCGTTGGTTGCCATTGTCCACATAGTAGACATGGACATTATACTTACCGGTGTCATTCTTATGTTCAGATGCCTTAATGGTTGCACGATAGCTACCATCAGCTTGCTTAGTTGCCTTATGCCAGATGAGGTCATCTTGCCTGTTTTGATTTGACCAGGTCGGAATCAAGACTTCCTTCAAGCCGTTTGGCGCTACAACATTACGAACCACAGCGTCAAACGTGCCAGTCGAAGCATTATTATTTTCAATCGTTACTGTACCACTTGGATAGGATTGACGCACTTCCGTCGTGGTTTCGGTGATGTAGTTTCGTTGGTTGCCATTGTCCACATAGTAGACATGGACATTATACTTACCGGTGTCATTCTTATGTTCAGATGCCTTAATGGTTGCACGATAGCTACCATCAGCTTGCTTAGTTGCCTTATGCCAGATAAGGTCATCTTGCCAGTTTTGATTTGACCAGGTCGGAATCAAGACTTCCTTTAAGCCAGTTGGGGACACTACATTGCGAACCACAGCGTCAAACGTGCCAGTCGAAGCATTATTATTTTCAATCGTTACTGTACCACTTGGATAGGATTGACGCACTTCCGTCGTGGTTTCGGTGATGTAGTTTCGTTGGTTGCCATTGTCCACATAGTAGACATGGACATTATACTTACCGGTGTCATTCTTATGTTCAGATGCCTTAATGGTTGCACGATAGCTACCATCAGCTTGCTTAGTTGCCTTATGCCAGATAAGGTCATCTTGCCAGTTTTGATTTGACCAGGTCGGAATCAAGACTTCCTTTAAGCCAGTTGGGGACACTACATTGCGAACAACTGCATCAAAGGTTCCTGTGACTTCGTTGTTATTTTCTATACTTAAATCCCCTTGAGGACGACTTAGAGTACTAACTGTACGGCCAGACGGAGCCTTGGAACCAGCACTATAGAAAGTAGTGGTCCCCGTTACTGGTTTTGAAGTTGACTCAGAGGATGGGGCAGATTGTTCTGCTGAAATAGGCTTTGTTTCTACTGGTTCGTCTACCTTCGTAACTTCTGAGCTAGTAACTGGAAGCTCTGTTACTGGGGCTGGCGCCACATATTGATGAGTCCCTTCTTCTTGCTTTTCCTCGACAACTGGTGCTGAACTAGCTTGTGTCGTTACTGCTTCACTTTCAGTGATTGCCGATTCTTTCACTCCCACTTCATCGGCATGGGCAACTTGAACTGAGGCAGCTAGCAATACAGCTGCACTGGCAAAATAAATGAAATCCTTTTTTCTCATTTTCATTCCTTTAATCATATTTTATCCCTCCTATTTTAGCATACCGAGAGGGATTCGAAAAGGTTTCTAGGCGTTTTTTCTAAAGAATATAAAAAAGAAGCCTTTTTAGGCTTCTATTTTACAATTTTATTCAAGGCGTTTGTTAAATAACTTCCATTACGAATCTTTTGGCCAATCCTTTTTGCATTGACAAGCAAGTCTTGGTAGTCCTGATCGTCTAACTGTTCAAGCGCTTGAGAGAGATCATACAACGATTCCACTGCAATCCCACAACCATTCTCTAAGACAAAATGTGAAAGAGCTGACTGTTTCCACACCACAAGCGGGAAGCCTGATGCCAGATAAAGTGAAGCCTTGTGAGAGTTGTTATAGCGAAGGTACTCACCAAAGACGCCACTACAGGTCTCAGCGCTATCACCATCCCAGACAAGCCCAAAACCACCCTCAAGAGCTGCTGGTAGCTCGTCAGGTAGGAATGACCCAAAGTAAGCCTCATTCGCAAGAGCTCTGCTCTCGTCGAAGCCAACACCATAAAGGTTATAAGCAGGTTCTTCAGGAAGAGAGTAAAGATAACCAGCTTTTTCCTGAGCTAAATTACCAGCCACAATAATTGGCTGATTCTTAGTAAGACCCGTCTTCTCTTGGAAATTTGGAATCAAATAGTCGAAAATACCAAGGCTAACAATCTTATCCGCCTCAACCCCTTTATCCACCAAAACAGATTTCATGATTGGATTGTGGGCAATAATACCATCAGCTGCACCAAGAAGACCTGATTCTTGAATTTGAATGCGAATCTTATGCTTCAAAGGGAAATTCTCAACATTGACATAACGAAGAGCTTCTAAATCGTGAATAATAAAATGAACTTTTACGCCTTTTTTCTGCGCTTTCTTTACATGATGTGTTGTGAAAAAACTATGATGAAGCATTGGGAACTGAATCAATAACTCATCACCTTGCTTTAGTTGATTCAAGGCCTGACCAATAGCCTTGGATTTATGAAGCTGTGCTTTAAGTGTACTCATCTCGTACCAATTATCAACTGAAAGAACCAAGGCTTGATAACCTTCTCTCTTTACAATTTCTTCAACATCATTACGTGCCTTATTACCGGCATTTTTTTTAACATTGTTATCGTGTAAAAAAATTCTTCTTTTTAAATAGTATTTCATCTCTTATTTCTCATTTTTCTCAAAAAGCTGATTTTTTTCAGGATAGCGTTCTTTCAAGATTTCCTTAAAATGAATGATATTCTCCTCTTTAAAGTCAACATCATCATTCACACAAAGAAGTTTTTTATGTTTATCTTTAAAGATACTCTCTAATCGATCCACTTGATTCAGGTCTATCGACTCTCCAACATTCTTTGACATAGGATAAAACTGATTACTTTCAATTTGCCAATGCTGACAGATGTATTGATTAACATCTACTCCATAGTCTCTCAATTGATTTCGTGACGTTTTATCTAAGGTTTCACCCTCAATTTCCCATAAATGTGCCAAGGTACTCTTTTTCATTGGAACAGGTACATGCTGGTTCACATAGCCTGTTGGTCCCCATGGCAAAAGTAACAAGTTTTTCAAAACTAAAGACCCATAACGATAATTAAAGAATTTCCAAGGTGAAGATTTTAAGGCTTTTTTATTAGGAAAATGGCGATAAATCAATTCAACATTATTGTGATAAGTATTGGTAAATGGTGACCAAGGAACCAAAGCATCATAAACCGCTAAAAGCTTCGGTTGCCCATTCTTATAAAAATCCGAAGGTTGACTATCTCTGATTAAGTACATATCATCATTGAAATAGAGATAGTTTTCCGACAAGCCTTCAATCCGATGGAGGTTAAGCTCAATAGCCGCTGAATTATAAGTAGGTAAATACTCTTTAGGGATAAATTCTTTATGAGTAACCAACTTGAGTTTTGGATGCTCTAAGTTTAACCATTCCGGTTTTTGGCCATTGGTGACTAAGTAAACATGATTTACCCAAGAAGCATGCTTTTCAATCATTCGAAACCAATAATTAAAAATGCCGTAATCACGATAGCGTTGCTCACCATCGATTTCTTGGTCTATTTCTGCTATTTGATCTGTCACGACTTGTTTCTCGCGGATAAACTCCAGGTCACTTCCGTCAACCCAAAGAACCACGATATCAATTTTATCTTGCGTCATTTAGTAAATTCTTTCTCAACGACCTCTAGAGCACGCTCAATGACCACGTGCATGTCATAGTATTTATAGTCTGCTAGGCGCCCACAGAAGATAACCTTGTCATTTTTAACTGCTTCTTCTTGGTACTTGGCAAACATAGCGTTGTTCTTTTCATCGTTGATTGGATAGTAGGGTTCATCCCCACGTTTCCAGTCAGCTGGGTATTCACGGGTGATGACTGTCTTCGGTTGGGTTCCATACTCGAAGTGCTTGTGCTCAATGATCCGAGTATAAGGAATTTCTCGCTCGGTGTAGTTGACTACAGCATTACCTTGATAATTTTCCTCATCCAAAATTTCGTGTTCAAAACGCAGGCTACGGTACTCCAACTCCCCGTGCTTGTAGTCAAAGTACTGGTCAATCATCCCTGTAAAGACTACTTTTTCCGCTGATGCTTCCAGCTCTTCACGATTGGCAAAGAAATCAACCCCAAGCTCTACTTCTACATCGCTCAACATGTTTTCAATGATGACATTGTAACCACCGATTGGAATACCTTGGAAACGGTCATTAAAGTAGTTATTATCAAAAGTCAAACGCACTGGGAGGCGCTTGATGATAAATGGTGGAAGGTCTGTTGCAGAACGTCCCCATTGTTTTTCCGTGTATCCTTTGATCAACTTTTCATAGATATCTGGACCAATCAACTTGATGGCTTGTTCTTCCAAGTTTTTTGGCTCAACATCTTTCATATCCGCCGTTTGTTCCGCAATCTTGTCCTTAACTTCTTGTGGAGTCTTAGTGCCCCACATAGCGTAGAAGGTATTCATGTTGAAGGGAAGATTGTAGAGCCCCCCCTTGTAATTAGCCACCGGTGAGTTGATATAGTTATTAAACTCAGCAAACTGGTTGACATAGTCCCAAACTTTTTTGTTGGACGTATGGAAAATGTGGGCACCATACTTGTGAACATTGACTCCTTCAACTTCTTCGCAGTAGATATTGCCACCAATGTGGTCCCGTTTATCAATGACTCTTACTTTTTTGCCACGCTTGGTTGCCTCATGAGCAAAAATTGCCCCCGATAAACCAGCACCAACAATCAGATAATCGTACATAGTTGTCTCCTATTTATAATTTATAATTTAACGATTCGATTGAAATAAGGGATTTTCATTAATATTCCAACCACAATAAAACTTACACTCAATGTGAAGATGAGAAAAAACAAATGTGCTCCTGCAAAACTAAATCCAACTGATTTCTCCCACACTTTCATAACATATGTATGTATAACAAAAATTCCCATAGTTTGATTAGAAAGATAGATTATCCATCTGTTTTTATCTGTATTTAAATCAAACGTCAGTACCGTCAAAAAAGTCCCTAAACTTACAACTTTCACAAAAATACTATCATAAAAATATTCAGCAAAAAGATTATGGTGAATATACTTCGCTAGCATAAATAAGATTAACGGTGAAGCAAATAGTAAAACTACGGTTATTTCTTTCATCCAACTCCTAAAACACTTTTTAAGAGTATCCAAGCTAAATTGTGCTAGAAATCCACCTAAAATATAATAGAAAAACCAGGTCCATAATCTAAATGTCTGTATAACATAAACTTGCACTGGCATTTGAAGTAAAATATTTGTCAGCTCAACTACCAAACCGATAATTACCAGTACAGAAAGAACCAACAAATACCGTTTTTTTGATTTTAGAAATTTTTTCAAAATTGGTAGACACAAGTAAATAAGAATTAAAGCACCAAAAAACCAAAACTGGAAAAAATAACCTCTTTGTAACAAAAGAACCCAAAAACTTTTTTTAATTGGGTTTTCTGAAAAATCCCTCTTATAAATCCAAATGATTAAAGTCCATATAGATACGGTTACAAGAATCCATTTTATTTTTTGCAGGATGTATGAATAGCTTATTTCATTTTTTCCCAATAACAAATAGCCATTTACCATAAAAAATAGCGGAATTGAATAGGTACCTAAGTAATATAAGTATGTTAAGTAATTCCAAGATCCAGTTTCTTTAAATCCTGGCATTGTGGTATGGAGTAAAACAACTCCTATACAAGCCATAATTTTAAGCAAATCTAGGTTTGTATTCCGTACTTTCTTCATTTCGATTGTTTTCCTATTATTTGTTTTAACTCTTTCACATCTACCACTTTCAGAACTAGAATAGCAAGCAGGTAAATGAGGACACCAAGCACTGCATACACAAGAACATTTAAAGTAGGTGAAAAATGCAAGAATGGTTTTGCACTTAGCAACAAGCCATACATTATAGCAGAAGCGAGAATAATTTTTGCCATAGCCCCAAGAATCGGTACTTCCTTGAGGTAATGACGGGTATAGTACAATTGAATTCCCCAGACCAAGGATTCTGTTAAAACCGAAACAATGGCTGCACCGATAAAACCAAAGTGAGGCAAGAAGAGCAAATTCAACCCGACACTGACAATGGCAGGAACAGTGGTCGAAATCATAAATTCTTTGTTTTTATCATGCGGGATGAGGATTTGAATCCCCATGATATTGGTCCAGCCGATAAAGAACATTCTAAAAATCATGATGGCTATGGCATAACGCGCATCCTGGAAATCCCTCCCTAGGAAGAATTGAACAAAGTCATCATTGACAATCAGCATGCCGGCAATGATGGGGAAAATGACCAAATTATAAATCAAAAAGGACATTTGGTGCATCTTGTTGACAGCCTTGTGGTACCCTGAGGATAAGAGGCTCGATACCCGAGGCAACATGACACTTCCCAGTGAGGTCACTAGGGTCAGCAAAATATTGACCAATTTCAAGGCCTGATCATAGATCCCCACATCCTTTGTAGAGGCGAGAGCCCCCAGCATGGTCCGGTCAAGGGTGACATAGAGGGAAATAGCAATCTGCGGTAAAAAAAGCAGAATGACCGGTTTTAAATGCACCCGTGCATAAGCCATATCAAAATGGGCTTTCCCAATAAATTCACGGGCGGGCAACCACATACTGAGCTGACCTAATAATTCAAAGATCGTTAGTAAGAATACATAGAGATAAAGATCATTAGCAGACTTAACAAACAAGAAGATGGAGATGACTCCAACCAGTTTGACCGTGATATTCCGAATCGTAATCTTGCGAAAGTCCTCTAAGCCCTGAAAGAGCCAGGAAATATCGAGCCCTTTTGATACTAAGCTAAGGCCCAAGATATAGGCAACAGGATTTTGCATGGAAGGAAGCGCCAAGCAAAGCAAGAGATAGAGTAAAATGGAGACAAAGGTCGCGCCTAACTGGAGAGTATAAATCCCCCAGAAATTCTTTTGGATGTCCTTACGGTGTCCTGAAATCTCCTTGGTTCCATAATTTGCTACTCCTAGGGTCGCTAAAAGGATAAAGTAGGTGACAATGGAGTTGAAATAGCCGTAAGTCCCTAAGTCATCTGAACTAAAAACCCGTGTCACATAAGGTGTGGTGATAATCGGTAGAATAATCACTAGCAACTGGTAGGAGAGATTATAGGCGTAATTTTTAAGAACTTTCATAAGGATGTAACTCGTCTTAATCTTTCTTTTTAACTGGACTTAACTCTTTTTATTCAATTTTATTATCTGGATTCATAATAAACAATCGACTGATGAACAAAATTAATGGAGAGTAGCGAAGAACCAACATCTGAGGATCGAACATTCCATGGATAATCATAATTCCTAGGCAAGCCAGTACGATATCTTTTTGAATGGATATGAAATATTTCATAACTTTAGTAAGAGCAAACAACATGAAGGCACTGACAATCAAGCCATCAATAACCAATAATTGAACAAAAGAGCTATCAATATAATTGTAATTACTAGTGAAATTTCCAAACATATCAAGAGTTGTAAAGGAAATTGGTTGCCCTAACCAAGATACACCAAAATTTCGGAAACCATCCACACTGAGACGCAAACGATTATGCGTAAATTGATCGACTAAGTGAAATAAATTGCCAGATGAATAAAAACAAAAATACAAGATAACCGCCAAAGCTACAATAAAACCGTACTGCGCAAGTGCCTTTGACAAGAAATTTCCAATGATAAACTCTTTTTTAAAGATTTTAATACTCAACAAGGCATAGGTTAGTATCAAAATACTTAAGTAAAATGGACTGGATGTCGAAGTTTGTTGGTACAAATAAATCGTAGCCAAAAGTAAAGCCAGCAATTCCATATAAGAAATTTTTTTACCACGAAACATCAGATAGCTACACAGTGCAAAAAACAATCTCTGTGAGGCGAATGAAACATAGTTAAAACCTAAACTAAAACGATAGCCACCATCCGCTCTCATAAACATATTCGAAATCACGCCCTTATTGCTAGCAAAAATCGTCAAAATAAGGACTAGAAATGTAGCAAAAGAAAAAGTTCCTAGTAGCTTTCTATAATCTATATCTCTGGCAGAAAAAACTAGTAATAAAACGTTTATGTCAAGTAAACCATCACGATTTTTTGAAACTATCAACATTGAAAAGAGGAAGGCCAGTGCTATCAACAGCGATTTCCAGTGAAATCTAAAGTAATACAAGGTCTTCGGAAGAGTGATAAACTCTTTTATCAAAATCATGATAATAGTAAAATAGAGAAGCATCCTATACAGGGATAGAAAACCATCTAATCGAATGAAATAAGTAGTTGTGGCTAATGAAGCAACAACTACCCACACAAACAGTGTAGATAAGTATATTTTTTCTGAGATAAAACGATTGTTCATCACAATAGTCATCCAAACCTTTCAATCATAATAATAAAGTCTTATTACTGGTATCTATAAAAAACCTTTCACAACTAAATAGCGAATTTCCCTATTTTATCAAGGTTTGCAGTTTCTTTAAAAAAATTACTGTCAGATACATTCTGAAATGTAGTAACCGTCTAACTAGAGGGTGGAGTGGAGAAGTAGCTTTTTTTAACAAGGCAATCATCTCTTGATTTCTACACAAGACCTCAACATAGTGTCGTTTTTTAGAAAGAGACATCTTTTGCTTTGATATGTTCTGAATATTACTCATCAGGATGCGCGCCTTTATTTGATCTATAAATTGTTCATCATGGCTATTCCAGCTTATCATCAACTGATCAACTTTTCCTAGTTCTTCCAATTGATAGTTCATCCGATTAGGATTATACTGTCCCATCGCAGAATCTATTCTTCCTGAAATATAGACATAATAACAAGATTTCACCAGGAGAACTGCATTGACATGCTGATAAACATTCAAATTGAAACGAACATCTTCTCCCAATTCATAGGATTCAAAAACAATTTGATGTTCCTCCAGAAATTCTTTACGGTAAATTTTATTCCAAACAGTATACATCATGTCTGTTAACCATAATTCTTGAAAAAGCGCAATAAAATCACTCTTGTCTTTTTTTCCTTCAGTAGGAAGTATTTTTGCCGATCGATCTATTTCTGATAAGTTCTTTTCAATCGAATTATAGTAACTAAACACCAATAAGTCTAATTGTGAATCTAATTGACTTTCCACATCTGAAAATAGATTTCCCACAAGATAGTCATCCGCATCCACAAAACAAATGAACTCGCCTTTCGCTTTGGATAAGCCAAAGTTACGGGCTGAACCGACCCCCTTATTTGGAATATGATAGGCTGTAATATTTGAAAACTGAGTCGCGTAATCCTCACAGATTTGACCACTCTGATCTCCGGAGCCATTATCAATCAACAAAATTTCCAAATCCACATAATTTTGAGCAAGTAGACTATCGATACAACGAGACAGATAATTCTCTACATTGTATACCGGTATAATGACTGAATACTTCAACAGAGTCCCCTAAATTTTTCTCACTTCATCCCTTGTATAGCGAAAGCCAGCTTCAATAAATGCAAACGGTACAACAAATATTTGTTTCTATTTGGAATAGATTTCATTTCACTACACGTCATTTTATTTTTTTCTAATTCCTGTTTCACTTCACTTGTAATCTCACTATAATGTTTATGCAATTTGGCTTTATATAAACTGGCTAGTATGTGCGTCAAACCATTTACATAATAAAGCTGTGAGATGTGTAACTCCTCTTGGTTCAATTGAGAACGAACAAAATCAGAATAAAAAACTTCTTTGTAGAACCCAAACATATCTCTAAACTTCTTCTCATTCCAAGACTGTGTAATGGAATCCGGGTTATCGATTAAGTAGTGATAGTACTTCTGATTTGTCGCATAAACCTTCTTTGCTGACAGAAAAAGCTTGTAATTTGTTCCAAGATCCTCATAGTATTTACCAATTGGAAACTGAACGTTATGATCAGTGAATAAGGATTTTCGATAGATTTTGTCATTAGCGAAACCAGTAATATAACTATGCTTCAGCATTTTCACAAAAGCATCTTTACCTTCAAAGACTTGAGTCTCTACTGGATCTGAAATGATCACATCTTCTTCACCCTTGACAAACTCCCGGTTAAAAGAAATGATATCAAATTTTTGAGATTCAAGCGCTTCTGACAAGGCTATAAAGGTATCTGGCTCAATCCAATCATCCGAATCAGGAAAATAAACATATTCTCCCTTGGCCTGAGAAAGACCCGTATTCCTAGCTTCTGAAAGTCCGCCATTCTCCTTATGAATAACTGAAATAAAGTCATACGTTTTGACATAGTTATCACAAATTTGAGGAGAATGATCAGTACTTCCATCATCTACAAGTAGAATTTCATATTTTTTCCAATCTTGGGCAATTACGCTTTCAACACATCGTTTTAAATACTTTTCGACATTATATACTGGAATAACAACAGTTAAAAGTGGTTTCATAGATACCCCACCTAAATCTTTATTTTATGTTCAATACTTTCTGAATAGATCTAACTAACTTACGACATTTAAAAGTAATCGGTTTATAAAACCAGCTCTACCGTAGTCTTGTTCCTTCAGTAAACTTATATTCTTAATTCTTCTTATACAACTCTGAGAAATTCCGAATATAACTTTGTAAGGAGAAGAGTTCTTTTTGGCGTTGGACAGATGCCTTACCAAATTGCTCTCTCTTCTCGGTATTGTCAGCCAATTCTTGAATAGTCTTCGACAATTCTGCAGGCTGATTTGGTGTGGCGAGAAGGCCGTTTTCACCTTCCTTGACCATTTCACAGACACCGCCATGACGATAACCTACT